>Ga0007854_10000036_pt1 | contig 100504 bp, 91 predicted proteins | sample CryBogCBH12Aug08_FD_60382 | JGI IMG/M metagenome (GOLD analysis project Ga0007854, IMG submission 60382) | Freshwater microbial communities from Crystal Bog, Wisconsin, USA - CBH12Aug08 | ecosystem: Environmental > Aquatic > Freshwater > Lake | place: Crystal Bog, Wisconsin, USA | collected... | reverse complement strand
GTTTTTCTTTCATCACGACCTCTTGTTTTCTCTTATTGACATCATCAGAATACCAAAGGTCTTTTATTGAGTGCAAATTTTAAAAATGCCCAAACAATTTAATTAAAATTGTATTTATATCTTCTTGGTGTAGATACCTAACGAAGGTTGGGAACCAGAGAAACAGACACTTTCTGGACCCTTGATCACGTCAAGGGCTACTATGGAGGCATGAAAAAACAGCAAAAAACGCGTTTCTACCATTGGATGAATCTTTTTGTGATTTTCCCCTGTCTCGTCATTGCGAGCCCCGCAAGGGGCGCGGCAATCCAGGAGGCTGTTTTTTCTGGACTGCCAACCTCTTTGGGATTCGAAGTCGCGATGCTGTTGTCCCGGAACCTAGACTAGCAGCGCCTTTGGCGCGTCCCTAGTCTTGGTGTCCGGGATCTCTTTCAAAAGTTTGCTAAGCAAGATTCCGGATTCCAAGTTTCACTACACGGCAAAGCCGCGGTTCAACTAGGATCCGGAATGACAAAATCTCTCCGTAGGGCTACTATGGGGATGGTGAAGGAGAGGCAGAAAGGATTCTTGGTGCCATTTTTAACAAAAACTCCTTTTCTTGACAAAGTGATGTAAAAGTGTTACACTTTTCCTTGTGTTAAAGATTAAAAAGGGACGCATCATGGTCACTAAAAACCCAAGAATCAATGTCACTTTCGAGGAAGCAATGGCACGGTTTCTTTCCCATTTAGCCAACCAGGAACATAAATCTGTGGCAAGCTTAGTCCGAGAATTAGCGCTTGAGGCACTTGAAATGCGTGAGGATCTTTATTTATCCAAAGTCGCTGAAAAGCTAGATAAAAAGGGGTCTAAGACCTATGGACATGATGACGCATGGAAGTGAGGTATCAAGTACGTTACCTGGAGGAAGTAATACGGAAACACATTCCAGATCTTCCGCCCAGCGCCAAAGATCTTATTAAAAGGGCAATTGAGGAACGTTTGATGATTGACCCTGTTGGCTTTGGTAAGCCGCTGCGTTACAGCCTCAAAGGTCATAGACGGCTACGTGTTAGTGATTATCGCGTCGTCTATCGCATTGAACAAGAAACACCCACAGTTATCATCGTTGCCATCAAGCACCGAAAAGATGTCTATGAGGACAGTTAGCAGGTTTTTCTTGCAAAAATCAATAAAATATTGTACATTTGCCTTGTACAATATGGGAGAAAGAGAATGAACCTTGCCGTTTCTTATAGCGAAGTTAGAAAGCATCTGAAAAAAAGTTTTGATCGGGTTTGCTCTGATCATACGCCCCTGCTTGTGACAAGGAAAAATGGGGAAAATGTTGTCGTAATTTCCGAGGACGACTTTCACTCCCTTCAAGAAACAGCCTACCTGTGCCAGTCTCCAAAAAATCTTTCAAGAATTCTAGAGGCTTTGGACCGAAAAGAAGGACATAGTCTGGAAAAAGTTAAAAATGAACTTGGAATTTGATGATCACGCCTTTGATGACCTGCGTTACTGGGTCGAGATCAACAAGAAGAAAGCCCAAAAGATTATGGGGCTGATAGAGGAAATCAAGAGAACTCCTTTCACAGGAACAGGAAAACCTGAGCCCCTTAAACATAAATTAGAAAAAACCTGGTCAAGAAGAATCGACCAAGAACACCGCTTAATCTACACCGTTGAGGACGAAAAAATCAGAATCTTGTCGTGCCGGTATCATTATTAATTTGCACATTTGTTTCTTTCTGATAGCCTTATCCATATGGATATATAAATAGAATATCTTTCTGAATGCCCCTTATAAATTTTTTTGTTGTTTGCCTTCTTTTTCTTGCAACGGGGTGCCGGGAAATGTCGGATTGGAAACCGCTTAATCCCCCCTTAAGCGAACAAGACATGAAAACGCTTACGCAGCCGCTAATTCCGCCCGAACCTGCCCCACCAAAGCCCATCATCAAAAAAGCCCCAACCATTCCCACGGCCTTTCTTCAGCCAGTATCTGTTACGGTTTCCGAAACTCAATCACTAAAACCTGTCTTTATTGAACTTGCAAAACAAGCCGGTATCGATTTGCAGCTTGACCCCAATATTAACTGTCACCTTGTTTTCTCAGCAAATAATCAACCCTTCCTAAACGTGATAGAGGATATGTGTGATCTGGGCGGCCTTCGTTACAGAATCATCAACAAGGCGATTCGAATAGAAATCGACACTCCGTACGCTGAAAACTATAACATTCAATTCCTAAATTTGGCCCGCAGCAGCCAAAATCGCATTTCAATCGCAACAGATGTTTTTTCCAATGTCAGCTCTGGCCCCAATTCAAACCAAGCAAAAAGCACTGTTGATAACGGGTCAAACAGTTCCGTTAATGTGGCAAGTACAAACGATTTCTGGTTGGAACTTGAAAATAACCTAAAAATCATTTTGGGTCATAATGCCATGTCCTTGCCGGCCGCCCAGCCCGCATCCTTGGCTCCAGCGCCACAAACCCAAACAACAACGGCGAATTATTCACTGCACAAACAAGCTGGAATTGTGTCCGTCTTTGGAACATCTAAACATCATAAAGAGGTTTCAAGCTACCTGAATCATCTTCGAAAAGCCGCTAGCAGCCAGGTTCTGATTGAAGCCAAAATTGTTGAGGTCAGTTTAAAAGATGAATTCAAAAGCGGCATTAACTGGCAAAAAATAGGGGCCAAGGGCGACTGGCAATTCAATGCAAAATTTGGCGATATGTCACAAAATGGGCGATTTCATGACCCAAGTTCGGTGGCTACAAACCTTGTAAGCTTGGGCGCGGCCGGTACAAATTTTTCAGGGATCTTGCAGGCTTTGCAGGAATTTGGGGCATCAAGAATCCTGTCTAGCCCCCGTTTAACAGTCATGAACAATCAAACAGCTATTCTAAAGGTTGCCCAAAATCAGGTTTATTTCCGCCTGAATTATGACAAACAATTCAGCACTGCCGTCCAGCGGGAAAGCGTTAACATTTCAAGCGATATTCAGACAGTCCCTATAGGCCTTGTGATGTCTGTTCAACCCTCAATCGATCCGGAAACGGGAGAAATTATTCTGTTTTTAAGGCCAACCATTTCAAGGCTGAACCAGGCTGTACGGGACCCAGCTGTTGATATTGCCTATAATGCCAATATCAATTCAAACACGGACGCTTCTGAATTAGTTAAGCCCCATCCATCCCTTGTTCCAATCGTAGAGGTTAGGGAATTTGATTCTGTCCTGCGGCTAGAAAACGGCAAAATCGCAATGCTGGGTGGTTTGATGGAAGTTAGGTCATCGCAAGATCATTCAAAGCTGCCAGGCCTAGGGGACGCCCCCTTAGTTAAAGAACTTTTCAGCGGTCAAAGTGAAGGGGATCAAGTTGTTGAATTGGTCATTCTTTTGCGCGCAACCATTCTGGACGAGGCTGCCAGTCCCGACAGAGCAGATCAACGCCTTTTACAAAATTATATCAGGGATCCAAGGCCTTTGGCTTAGAATCAAGAATGTTTTTAAGGAGTACCTGTTAGCTTTAACCTGTAAAAACAGGATATCAATTCCTAAAAATGCTGTAATTTCAGGAATGAATATCCTATAATTACAGGTGTTATGAATTTCGGAAATTAGGAAAGGAGCATCCTTTGACAGATTTACTTCGTTATTTAAAGCTCGATCTACCATCAGGGCAGTCAGCCTTTTTGTGGGGGGCACGTAAAGCTGGAAAATCAACTTTTCTAAAGCAGCAATTTCCGAATTCTGTTTATTATGACCTGCTTGATTCTGAAGTGTATTTACGTTTCTTAGAAGCACCCTATTTATTGCGGCAAGAGATTGCCAAGCTTCCAGAAAATAAACGTCTAAATCCGATCATTATTGATGAATTTCAAAAAGCCCCCCCTTTGCTTGATGAAATTCATTTAATGATTGAGAATCTTAAGCCGATTTCTTTCATTCTATGCGGCTCTAGTGCCCGCAAATTAAGGCGTTCCGGGGCAAATTTGTTAGGCGGACGCGCTTGGCGGTATGCTTTTTTTCCTTTGGTCTTTCCAGAATTAGATCATTTTGATTTACTTCATATTTTTCGAACAGGTCTGATCCCTTCTCATTATCTGCACCCAGGTTCAGCGACAAAATCAATCAAATCATATATTAAAGATTACCTGACGCATGAGATTCAATATGAAGGATCTGTCCGCAATTTAAGGGCCTTTGTTAAATTTCTGGACATTATGGCCTATAGTCATGGGGAGGTCGTCAACTTTTCAAATATCGCAAGAGATTGCGCTGTTGATGCTAAAACGGTCAAGGGATATTTCGATATTCTCCAGGATATGATGCTTGGGTTTTTTCTTCACCCTTACTCTCCAAGAGATGGCCGGCATAATATAGTTGCTCATCCTAAATTTTACTTCTTTGACGTTGGAATCGCGAACCACCTAGCTGGCCGAAAAATTGAAGAATTAAAAGGGGCGGATGCTGGAAAAGCCCTAGAGCATTATCTTTTTTACGAAATACAGGCCTATTTGCAGCTGAATGATCTTGATTTCAAGGTCGGGTATTGGCGCACTCGCTCTGGCAGCGAGGTAGACTTTATTTTGGGAGAAGGTGAGATTGCTATAGAGTGTAAACTAACTTCCCTGGTCCAACAACGCGACTTGCAGGGACTTGCGTCCTTTCATAACAGCTCGCCGCAGGCTAAACTTTTTGTTGTCAGTTTGGAACCAAGGCCCCGCCTTATGAGTGTCCAAGACAAGGAGGTTCATATTCTTCCCATAAAATTCTTCCTGGAATCCCTTTGGGCTGGGGAAATTATTAAGTAACGCAGTGCACTACGTTAAAACTGTTTCTTACACGCGCGTGCTGATCAACCCTTCGAACATCTGGTGCCAATTCCGTTCAACTTTAAGGCGCATAAAAACGGACCCCAAACCAACCGCTGCCCTATCCATAAAGACAAATTCCTTTGGGGGTTTGATTCCGCCCAGGCGATGCAGTTCTGCATGAACTTTTCTTGCTGTCTGCCATCCCATAGCCCCGCTGAATTCCTTTTGTATAGGGCGCACTCTGTCATCCAAAAGGGGGTCATATAGCAACCTTGCCCATTCGGTAATGATGTCTATCAAATCCTTACTTAGGTTAGAAAATCCCCAGGCCTCATAGGCTGCGACAGCTTGCTCTGGAATGCCATGCAAAAGGGCATGATACAAGTCTATGACCCCTTGAATAAAGGACTGGGGAAATTGGCGCACACACCCAAAATCCAGCAAATTTATAAACCCCTCTTCAGTAATCAGGTAATTCCCTGGATGGGGGTCCCCGTGAATAACGCCATGATGGTAAAAGGGTCGATACCAGGCCTGAAACAAACGGTCCGCAACTTGATTTCGAAATTCTTCACCCTTGTCCACGCAGGTTAAAAGGGGAACCCCATCCATCCAACCCATGGTCAATAACCGTTTGGTTGAAAGACTGTCATAAACCTTTGGAACATGAATTGTGTCATCTGTTTCAAAGATTGTTTGGTACTGCTTTATGTGATCAGCCTCAAGTTCATAATCTAATTCTTCTAAAAGACGGCTGATGATTTCTTCCTGAACTTCGGTTGTATCCAGGGCCTTGTTCCAAAGATGATATAGCCCCAAAACCATTTTAAGGTTCGACAGGTCCGTTTCAACAGCCGTTTGCATGCTTGGATATTGAAGCTTGCAGGCCAGCAGATTCCCATCAAGATCGGTTGCTTTGTGAACCTGACCAAGGGAGGCTGCCGCTGATGCCTGAAGATTAAAATCCTGAAAATGCTTTTGCCAATTAGTCCCCAGTTCTGCAGCCATTCGGCGCTTAACAAAGGGAATACCCATGGGCGGTGCCTGCGATTGCAATTCCAATAATTCGCCGGCGTATTCAGGCGGAATAGCATCTGGAATTGTTGCCAGAAATTGGGCCACCTTCATCAAAGGGCCCTTCATCTTTCCCAAAGATTCCTTTAGGGAACGCGCATACGCCTCGTCATCAATTGTGTTTCCCAAATAATGTTGCCCTGCAACCCTGACAGCCAAGCCCCCGGCCATGGTTCCAACTTGTAAGTATCGCTTTAGGGCGCCAGGAAAGGTTTGGTCATCCATTCACAAGGGTTTCCAGCTCATCAATCAAATCGGAAATCATCCCAAGACCCTTTTCCCAAAAGTCTGGATGCTTGGCATCAAGACCAAAGGGCTGCAAAAGTTCTGAATATAATTGACTGCCGCCCTTTGATAGCAGACATACATATTTTTCAGAAAAGCCATCGGGATTTTCCTGAAATACCGCATATAGTGAATTCACCAGGCAGTCCCCAAAGGCATAGGCGTACACATAAAAAGGCGAATGGATAAAGTGGGTAATATACCCCCAGTAAGGGCGGGTCAAGGGGTCCACATAAACGCCGTCTCCAAGTGCCTCTGTTTGGGTTTGTATCCAAATATCGCCAAGATCATCGGGTGACAATTCCCCCTGGCGGCGTTTATTGTGGACCTGTTGTTCAAAGTCATAAAAGGCAATTTGGCGAACAGCCGTATTAATCATGTCCTCAATCTTGGATGCCAATAATTGTCGTTTCTTAAGGGGGTTTGTTTCCTGTTTTAAAAGGGAACGAAAGGCTAACATTTCCCCAAAAACAGAGGCTGTTTCCGCAATGGTCAAAGGAGTATCGGCCAAAAAATACCCTTGCTTGGCTGACAAAGTTTGGTGAATACCGTGTCCCAATTCATGAGCCAAAGTCATCACATCACGGGTGCGCCCCTGATAATTCAAAAGAATATAGGGGTGAACGGATGGAACCGTCGAATGGGAAAAAGCTCCTGAAGTTTTACCCTCTCTGACGGGGGCATCGATCCAACCATTATCAAAGAAATTCTTGGCGATGTCTGCCATTTGGGGACTAAATCCATGGTAGGCATCAAGAACAGTTTGCTTTGCTTGTTCCCAGCTGATCTTTTCATCCCCAATTTCTGGAAGGGGGGCGTTTCTATCCCAGTATTGCAAAATGGGCTGCCCTAAAAGCTTGGCCTTCAGTTTATAGTACCGGTGAGATAGGTTTGAATAATTGCTTTTGACCGCATTAACCAAAGCTTCAACAACTTCAGATTCAACCTGATTAGACAGGTGCCTTTCGCTGGTGGGGTGTGGATATTTGCGCCACGTATCCTCAATCTCCTTATCCTTCACCAATGTATTGGTAATCATTGTTAATAAGGAAGACTGCTCTGCAAGACCGTCAGATAAAGCCATCGCTGCTTTGTGCCTGATAGCTGAATCCTTACTGCTCATAAGGTCTGAAACTTCTGGTAGCGTCAAACTTTGACCATCCACATTAAATTTCATATGGGCTAGGGTTTCATCAAACAAACGGTTCCAGGCCCGACTTGACGTCAAAGCCTTTTCCATCAGTAATTTTTCAAGGTTTTCAGGTAATTGGTGGGCACGAAAGGTGCGAATCTGTCTAAGCCACGGCCCGTAATGGTTAAGGGACGGAAATGATTCCAGTGACCGATTTAAAACATCGTCATCAATTTTGTTAACCTCTAGGGTGAAAAAGATAAAGTGCGTTCCAATGACTGTTATCTTTTCCTGAATTTCCTGGTAAAACCGCTGAGCTTCCAGATTTTTTAGGTTTTGGTAATATAAAAGACCCGCAAAGCTGGCAAGCTTTCCAAGAACCTCGCTGGTTTTCTCATAAGTCTCAATAGCTTCAAAAAGGTCCTGTCCACCCCAGGAATCTTTCAGGAAAAACCCGCTGTACCGTTTGGAAAAAGCCAGTGCTTGCTGCGTGCATGCCTTTAGGTCAGCCTCTATTTTTGAGTCCTGTGGCGACAGGTATAGGTCATTTAGGTTCCATTCAGGTAATTCTTGATGCGCAGACATTCTATTTTCACCATTTATAAAAGGGGGATTTTCCCTGCATATTACCCGATGTCAGACCGATTTACTTCAACAAAAGACGTTCAACAGGGCGTCTTTCAATAAGGTGAGATTGGATCAGTTCATCAATGTCCTGGGTGGATTTGGGGCTGTACCAGATACCCTCTGGGTAAACGACCATAGCGGGGCCTTTTTCGCACACGTCCAAACATCCTGACTTGTTGATCCGAATATTTTGAATACCAAGTTCCTTCACCCTTGCTTTCATATAATTTAAAAGCATCTCCGACCCCTTTAAAAGACAACATCCACGCAGATGCCCGTCTTGCCTTTGGTTTTGACAGATAAAAAAGTGGAAATCATAAGCTGGCATAGCGGACCTTTGGATGACTGTTTTAAAAACTGCGACACTATACCACAGGTTTTGCCCCCGTTTTCTAAAAACTTCCTTTTATAAAAAGGGGGTGCTAGAATCCAGCGTTAGAATTAACGAATCCAGACACATACATTGGCGACTAAAAAACACATTTTTTATCTAAAATATATACTGCCAGCGCTAAGCATTGGGTTGATTGCGTCCGCAGTTTTCTATTCCGCTTATAAATCTTCGGCGCATCCGCTTATTAAAAACATAAACCTCATCAACAGTTCGGAAAACATTCGCTACAACGGGTCTGACACCAAGGGACGCCCCTTTGTTGTCACATCGTCAAAAGGTCAAGAAATATCAGAAACGGAAATTTTGCTGAACAAGCCTGAAGTTGTTTTAGACCTGAATAAGGACACAAAAATTAAGCTGCGTGCGGACCAAGGGGTTTATAATAAAACTTCAAAAACTCTTACGATTTCAGGTGGGGTTCATCTGACCCATTCGAACGGTCTGAATTTACTAACATCAGAGGCCTTGATTGACCTTGAAAAAGGCACAGCCCAAAACAACAAGCCCGTTGAAGGTTACAACGAACGTGCTACTATCAAGGCAGAAAGTTTTAAGGTCTCTGAACAAGGGGAAAATATTTTGTTTCAAGGAAAACCCGAACTAGTTATTCGTTCAAAGGCTAAATCGTGAACTATTTTAGATTTCTTTTTTTAGTCTTTCTTGTAAACGCTTCTTTGGCCGAAACACCGCCCCCAGAATCAGAAGACATTGTTATAAATGGCGACAGCATCGCCTACGATACAAACAACAACACATCAACAGTCATTGGCAATGCCCGTGCAGAGCGTGGAGCCGGAGATCAAAAGCATATCCTGACAGCAAATCGATTTGACGTTCATTTCAAAAAGAGCATCGAACAGAACTCATCAGAATCTGAGTCCATGGGGGGAAGTGATATTGAAAAGATAGAGGCAACCGGGGACGCTATTTTGATCAAAGCTGGAGACAAATTAACAGTGAAAGCCGACTATTGCTTTTACAGGGCAAAAGATGGCATGGACCCTTCAGGAATTGAATTTATTGAATGCCAGGGTAACGTCAAACTCAACAAAGACAAAAACTATCTAGAAGGGGACAAGGCTGTCATCAACATGGATACGGGCGTTTATAACGTAACTTCTAACAAGCGTGTTCGGGGGATTTTAAGCTCCTCTACGCGGAAAGCTTAAACAATGATAACGACGCCCCCCCTTCCAGGACTTTGTGTTCAACGCATTGGCAAGACCTTTGGTAAGCGCCCTATTCTGCTTGGTATTGATTTACACCTGACGCAGGGCGAAGCTGTTGGTCTTTTGGGCCCTAATGGGGCTGGCAAAACAACCTGCTTTTCAATTATCACAGGCCTGATTCAGCCTGACATTGGTAAGGTTTTTCTGGACCAAAAAGAAATCACTAAAATGCCGATGTACCTTCGGGCAAGGCTGGGGATTGGCTATTTGCCCCAAGATGCATCCATCTTCAGGGGGCTAACAGTTGAAGAAAACATTAGGGCCATCTTAGAACTTGCTGAAAAGGACCCTGATAAACGGGAACAGCGCCTGGACCAATTGCTGGATGAATTTTCAATCAGCCATCTGCGTCAGTCCCCTGCAGTTGCTTTGTCAGGCGGAGAGCGAAGGCGCGCCGAAATTGCCCGCGCCCTTGCCATGTCCCCTAAATTCCTGCTGCTTGATGAACCCTTAGCCGGCATTGATCCCATTGCTGTTGGTGAAATTCGCGAACTGATTTCCCATCTGAAGGAAATGAATATTGGTATTTTAATCACGGACCATAATGTGCGCGAAACCCTTGAAATTGTCGACAGAGCCTATATCATTGCACAAGGCCAAGTTTTAATGGAAGGAACGCCGGAAGAAATCGTCAAACACAAAGATGTTCGCCGCGTCTACCTTGGTGAAAAATTTTCTCTCTAATCCCAAGTTGACGCGTTGATATCTGAACGCTTTTGATCCATAGTGAAGAAAATTTGAAAGGGGAATGCCATGACAATAACCATCACTGGAAAGCACATTGAGGTCGGAGATAGTCTAAGGGATTTTATTCACCAAGAACTTGAAAGAGTTGTCAGCCATTACATGGGCGGCGAATTCTTGGAAGCCCATGTGACAATCAGCAAAGACCACCTAAGCAAAGAAAAGTTCGCTTTTAAAACAGATATATCCGTTCACATCAGCCGCAATTTTCTGGCCTGCTGCCATGGACAGGATGAGGACGCTTACCGAAGCGCGACCCTGGCCCTTGAAAAACTTGAAACACGCATTAAAAAATATAAAAACCGCCTGAATGATCGCCATCGCCACCGGGGCACAGACCATAACCCCCTTCCCATGCAGCAGTATATTTTGCAATCTGATCAAGAAGACACAGGTCAAGATACTCCCGTCATCGTTGCTGAAATGGCAGGCGAAGTCAGCCATCTAAGTGTGGGCGAGGCTGTCATGCGTATGGACCTGGCTGATGCACCTGTAATTATGTTCCGCAACGCCGCAAACGGCCAGCTGAATGTGGTCTACAAACGATCAGATGGCCATATTGGTTGGATTGACCCAAGCCGCCAGTTGGCGTAATTCTGACTGAGGGAAGCCATGCTATACCCAATAGATATAAAAATGCCTATTTTTCCAAGATCTAGTTCTTTAGCGAGAGGGTGACCCATGGGTGATATTTTACCGAACTTACTGTCCCCCATGGTTCTTTGTTTTTTACTAGGCATTGTGGCAGAATTAGTTAAATCAGGCTTAGAGATACCCAGTTCTTTTATCAAAGGTATATCTATTTACCTAATGTTCTCAATCGGATTACAAGGTGGTTCAAAATTATATAGTGTTGGGTGTTCAACCGATATTGCCTTACCTATATTAGCAGCGAGTCTTTTGAGTTTTTCCATACCATTCCTGTGCTTTGCATTTTTAAGATCAACGACATCTTTGAATAATGATAATGCTGCGGCCGTCTCGGCCCATTATGGATCGATTAGTATTATAACTTTTGCTGTATCGCTAGAATTCTTAAACACCTACAACATCTGTGCAGAGGAATTTATGGTGACCATAGCCGCAGTAATGGAGACTCCCGCTATTATTGCAGGTTTAATCCTAAAACATAAATATAGTGAAGAAACTTCATCTTTGTCTGTTTTAAAGAAAGTTTTCTTTCATAACTCTATTTTTCTTTTACTGGGTGGATTTGCAATCGGTTATGTTGTTGGCCCTGCCATAGGTTCTGTGAAACCGTTTTTTTTCGATATGTTTAAAGGGTTTTTATGCATATTTTTGATGGATATGGGAATTTCAGTAGCCAGACATTTTCACAGCCTAGAGAACATGGATTGGAGGGTGCTGAGTTTTTCTATTTACATGCCTATAATCAATGCCTGTATTGGAACTATTGTTGCTTGTAACTTGCTGAACTTATCTTTGGGTGGCGTTGTCGTATTTTCGGCTCTATGCGCCAGCGCTTCTTACATAGCCGTTCCAGCAGCGATGCGTCTGGCCATACCGAATGCAAATCCTGCGCTCTACATGACCTTATCCCTGGGCATTACCTTTCCCTTCAACATACTTGCAGGGATTCCTTATTATCTAAAGCTTGCGCAATTCTGGAAAGGCTTTTGAAGTAATCGGTGTAGAGCGCCCCGATGGTGGCATTGATTTTCTTCGGCCATGGTCGCCACGTTTATCAGGCATAAAAAACTGCTAGGGTAGACTTAGCTTTTCTTCTTCCAAAAAAGATACCCACCAACCAAAATGGCTATGACAAAAAGCCCCAGAAAAAAGTACTTTTGGAACCATTCAAAATGCTCAATAACAGCAACAACAACATCCCCCAGCATGTACCCAGCCGCACAGCTGACAAGGGTCCAAATAATGGCTGACAGAATATTCAAGGGAATATAGCGGTGGGGTGGAATGCCGCCGGCCCCAATCACAAGGGCACTTGTGATTCGAACCCCATAAATGAAGCGCGAAATAATAATAAACCAGGCATCATAGCGATGAAGAAGGCTGAAAACACGCCCCGATGATTTCTGCAGTTTTGGAAATTTATCAAAAATGGCGGGACCATAGGCACGTCCCACTAGATAGAGAAGCTGATCAGCAATCAGGGTTCCAAAGAAGGCAATGATCATGATCTTATAAAGGGAAAGATAACCGGCTGCCGCCATGGAACTGGCGGTTAGAATGACAGATTCCCCTTCTATCAGGGATCCAAAGAAAACCGCCCAATATCCCCATTCTTGCACGAAACTGATAAACTGTTCCAATGACGCTTCCTGACTTAAGATTCTATTCTGGGAGAATAGCAGAGATATTAGGCGACGACAATCACCACGGGACAAATCCCCATTCCTGAAAATCTGAATTATCAGGGACATTAATGTTCCATTAATGATTTTGCTTGTATCCTTGAATAGCAATGAATATATAGGTTTTAATTGTTAGTTAGGTATTTTTGATTGAGGCTGCTGTTATGTTGAAATTTTTAGGAAAACACCCCCTTCGTTTAATCGTCGCTATTTTATTTATGGTCGTCGCTTTGCCATCACAAAAAGCTTTGGCGGCTGATGATGAAAAGCAAAGAACTGTAGATATTATCAAGGCTTTTGCGGAAACCCCAACGGGTGACATTTGGGACTTTCATTATGCAGTAACATATCTAGCAGAGAATCATGCTGAGGCAGCAAAGAAAATTCTTGATAAGCTCGCTTATCAAGGAAAAAACATCATTCAAGTTTTACTTAAGGCTCAAGATGTGGGAATTGATAACTGGTTGAGCCTAAAAAAAATTACCAGCGATGCTCTTTGGGAAAAAACAGATTTTCCGATTGATTCTGACTTTTTTAATCTGTTTTGGCGGCATGACTTTCGAGACAACCAAGGTTTCATAATGGCTTTCAGGCCCGTTATCATTTCCCAAATAAAAAAGATGTCCTCAGAACTGGCCCCTGAGACACGAGATCAAATTCTGGGAATCCTAACCAATTTGGTTCATGCTTTTGGGCCCGAAATCATTCGGGAATCAGGATCAGGAATTTTAAAGGCGGCATTTCCGAAACCTGAGCAGGATCCTTCTTCATATATTTACCTTTTGGGCTGCTTTGATCAGCATTTGACACCAGATGACTTAACAATCGATACGGAAATGGTTAAGAGTCTGATTGTAAGTAGGGGGATCTTCGACGTTGATAACAGGCTTTTTCAATGTCTAAAAGAAAATGCCCCAGCAATATTGACCACCCCTGCGCAAAATGGTTTTACCCCCCTACACATTCTTGCTTTGACTTATAGCAGAGGACAAGAGGAGTTTGCCGGTTACCTGAGGGACCTTGAAAATGCTGATGTTAGGGATGCGTATGGAAAGACTCCCTTTCAGCTGGCGAACCGTGAACAGGTTATGGATACCATTGCTAATGGATTAAAGTTTAACCCTGACATGTGGGGCAAGATCACTAAGCATCATCCCTACACTGAATTTATGGGAGAAAATCTGGGACGATCTCTGCTTGGGATTGTATCGAAAGCTGAGTCAACAAGAGATGAAACATCCGAAGTTTTCTTTCAACGGGCCAACTTAATGCGAAAAGACCCATCTGAAAAAGCGCGCATAACGAACAGTGCAAAAGGCTACTGGAACAATTATTTTAAAACGCTTCAAACTGCAAATCCGACTTTGCCAGCGGATGAAAGACCCCTTCGGCTAAGGGTGATGGATGCAATTGCGCAGTCTGATATGCCGCCCAGCAAAAAGGGGCTATCCTTAGGACGCATGATCGGAAAGGGTGGAATGTTTGGAATGAATTTCAACAAGAAACAGCAAGACCTAAGCTTTCAAGAAATCAACACAATGTTGGCTGGAATCGGTGCCTATGTAGATAGTGCCGTTCAGGAAAAGTTGAAGACCTATAAAGGAAAATATTCAGCTCTGTTGCAACAGCTTCATGAGGAAAAGGACTCTGCAAATCATAGGGGAATAAAACAGCAATGGCTTGCAAATGAAGAAATAAAAGACTTAGATCCCGATCGCCTTAGCGAATATGATTATCTTCGAGAGGCCGAAGAATCGGTAATTAGCGAGAGCATAAACATTGTAGATGGCCTATTTATGGATTATCCAGATCACTTGTCACCTGAGAACTTAAAAAGACTTAGAAACCATCAGATGACGTGTGCAGTGTATGCCCTTGACAAGCTCTATACTGATTATGGTATTGCGAAAGATCCTATACAGAAAATTGATCCTATACAGAAAATTGAGGATAACTATGACTTGAAGAAAAAGGCTCAGGAATTCGAAAAAGACGGTATAAAAATTGACGCTCAAAATCGTCTTGAGCGACTTAAGAGTCTTTTGGCGCGGAAGCAGACGAAGAAAGATGAAGAAATAGATTAAGACCGTCATAAAAAACCCTGGGATTTTGTTGTCTCCTTAATCCCAGGGTTACATCAGAAAGGATCGGGTTTACTTAACTCCAGTCTCTTTTGGTAGGGTTTTGACTAAAACGTCCCCGGCCATACTTAAAACTGCTTCAAGATCAGTTGCGATTTCTTTCAACTCTTTCTCTATGGCTGGAAGATCTGTTCTGACAGCCGCTGCATCGGCCACTATCGCCTGCACGTCAGCTTCTATGACCGGTGCCTCTTTCTCTGACTTCTGGAAAAGATGCTTAACTCCTCTTCCAATTTCTTCAACGCCTTCTTCTATTTCGTGTCCTATTTTTTTAAGCTCTGTGACAAACTTTGATGTGTGATGCGTCGTCGTATTTGTGACCGGATCAGCTGAGTTAGTATCAGTTGCGACGGTCGGTACCACAACTGGATGGGTCGCTGAAGAATTAGGATTTTGCGTTGGGTCCGTATCAGCCGGTGTATTAGCAAACGCTGTTCCACCTAATAAGCTGCTTGTCGTTACTGTTAAAAGCAAAGCTTTCCGTAAAGATAGTATCATCATGAACCTCCAAAAATGTTTAGGATTGCACCTATAAACATAAAACAGACAGGTTAATGATTCGTAAATTTATGGGAAATATTTTATTGATTTGTATAATTTTATTCTTGTTTCTTTGCATTTTATGTATTTTTCATTATTTATGGCGATTGGACTCCACTGTATCCCCACCAGTAAATCGACACAAAAAGAAACAACCAAACCACATCAACAAAATGCCAATACCAGGCAGCAGCTTCAAACCCAACATGGTGATCTTTTGAAAATTCAGACCGCCTGGTTCTGACGTAGCAAACTAACAAAAACACGGTACCCACGATGACATGAAACCCGTGAAAGCCTGTTGCCATATAGAATGACGATGGATAAATTCCATCCTTCAAAGAAAAAGCAGCATGACTGTATTCAATAACCTGCAGGGCCGTAAAAGTCACCCCCAATAAAACCGTCATTAAAAGGGCTTTTGCTGTGTCCTTCATATTGCCTTCCAACAATTCATGGTGGGCCCAGGTCACAGTGGTTCCTGATAAAAGCAAAATCAGCGTGTTTAAATAGGGCAAATGAAAAGGGTCAAAAGGGATAATATTGTTAGGTGGCCACACAAACCCTGTTGCCTCAGTCGGGGAAAGAGCCGCATGAAAATACCCCCAGAAAAAGGCACCAAAAAACATAACCTCGGACGCTATGAATAGACCCATGCCAATTCTAAGGCCCCGCTGAACAGGGGGGGTGTGGACACCAGGCGAATTTCCTTCCCGGATCACATCGCGCCACCAACCGGCAAACGTAACCATCAAAAGGATCACGCCCACCCAAAATACATACGGATCAATTTTGTGCATCCACAACACGGCCCCAATTGCTAAAATCAGAACCGAAAGCGATGTTACAAAGGGCCAGGGGCTGGGGTCCACCAGGTGAAAGGGGTGATTTTGGGGCAAAGCCGTCGTTTCTGATTTTCTTTCAAAAAAAGGGGCCGACTTCTTAGATCTAGCTTTACCCTTTGGCGATCCAACACCAACATCAATACCAGAAAATTGAATACGTTTGTCTTTATCCATCTTTAGTTAAACTATCACATTAAAGGGTCTGGCTTCATTGTAGACGGTCTTGCAAGAACCCCCAACGTGTTTTTGTGGTCCACTGAAATTGTTAAGATTGACTCTAGATGGGAATTCCTATATAAAATGGTTGTTATTTTTATTCGGAGATTTATTATGGCTAAGCGCTGCACAATCACTGGCAAGGGTGTTCTCACAGGGAACAACGTCAGTCACGCTAACAATAAAACACGTCGTCGTTTCTTGCCGAACCTACAGGAAAGCTCTTTCATGAGCGAGGCTTTGGGACGGATGGTTCGTTTACGTATCACAACAAGTGCGATTCGGACCGTTGAATTCCATGGTGGTCTTGATGCCTTTTTGGTTAGAACCCCTGCCACAAAATTGGGACCAGAGATTGCAGCCTTGAAAAAAACCATTATGGGTCGTATCGCCGCGAAAGCATCCGCGTAGCGAACTTTTGATGATGGGCATGGGTTGTTAAAATCCATGCCTTTTTGTTTATCTCTATGGATACTTCTGTTTACAAGCTTGTGTGGTTCCTTCAAAGCCTGTCGCCTGAGCTTCTTTCCCTTGTGACCTTTTTAGTTTGCGCTGCCACCATCCTGTGGATGATGCGTTTTTTTGCCGAAGCTGGCCTTTACGTTTATAACGTGATTGCCGTTGTTGTTGCCAATATTCAGGTATTACACCTGGCAAAGTTTGCAGCCTTTCCGGAGCCATTGGCCCTTGGAATGGTTGTTTTTGCAACAACCTACCTTGTCAGCGATATCCTTGTGGAACATTACGGTACCAAGGCGGCCAGACGGGCCATTAGCCTAAGTTTTATATCGCAAATCCTTGTCACGGTTTTAATGGTTTTAACCTTGGGGCACCCGCCCCTGATAGATGGGATAGCTGAGCCCCAGATTGTATCCGCCGCCAATACAAGCTATCAGTCGATGTTTAATCTGTTTACCCCAACGCCCCGTCTTTTATTTGCAAGTTTGATTTCCTATGTCCTTAGCCAGTTGTTCGATATTTGGGTATTTCAGAAAATTAAGAACTTAAGTCACGGGCGATTTGTATGGCTAAGGCAAAATGTGTCAACCCTTTTGTCTGGTCTTTTGGATAGTTTTATATTTGGATACATTGCCTTCGTTTTCCTGAATCCAATTCCTATTTCTTTTTCTGCTCTTATTACCAGTTATGTGCTAGGAACGTATGTATTACGGCAGATTATCAATCTTTTAGGGACCCCCGTTATGTACCTGAGTTATCGTTATGTTCGGCTTTAGCTACACCCAGCATTCCCCCCATAGGGCGCGCCTTGGGACAATCACGACGCCCCATGGAACGATTGAAACGCCTGCCTTTATCTTTTGCGCAACCAAGGCCGCTATCAAGGGCCTAACACCAGAGGATATGCGAAAAGCTGGCACCCAAATCATTTTATCCAACACGTATCATCTGTTGCTGCAACCAGGACCTGATGTGGTAAAACAAATGGGGAGGCTTCAAAAATTCACAGGTTGGCATGGCCCAATGCTGACCGATTCTGGCGGTTTTCAGATTTTCAGCCTGGGTGGACACGGGTCAGCATCCTCAGAAATTAAGGGGAAAGGGTCAAATGGCCGCAACAAAACCCTTTTGTCTATTACCGAGGAAGGTGCACGATTTCGGTCCTATATCAACGGACGGTCTTACTTGTTGACTCCAGAAGCATCAATCCGCGTCCAACAGGGGCTGGGGGCTGACCTGATTGTTGTTCTGGATGAATGTTCGCCCTATTACGTGGACAAACGTTATACAGAAGAATCCCTGCACATGAGTCACCGGTGGGGACTTAGAAGCCTAGCTGAATTCAAGCGGGGTGATAATGGGACACAGTCCCTTTACGGCATTATCCAAGGCGGCGTTTATCCTGATTTACGGAAAGAAGGCTGTGATTTTGTCAATAGCCAACCCTTTTTTGGCCATGCCATTGGTGGATCCCTTGGTGTTTACAAAAATCAAATGGAGGATGTTATTGCACTAACCACCGAACATCTTTGCCGTGAACGTCCCATTCATCTTTTGGGTATCGGTGGAATTTCTGATATTTTCTCAGGGGTGGAACAAGGAATTGACACATTCGACTGCGTTCACCCAACGCGCCTTGCCCGGCATGGCGGCGCCCTTGTTCGGCCACAGAACAAACCAGCTGAAAACCACAAGGAACATATTAACCTTAGGAATAGTTGTTATCGCCTGGACCCTGAACCGATTGAACCTGACTGCCCCTGCTCCACATGTAAGGGCTATTCCAGGGCCTACATTCATCATCTGTTAAAGGCACAGGAACTTCTTGCCTTCACACTGCTTTCTATCCACAACGTCACATTTATGAACCAAATGATGGCAGCGATCCGAAAGGGTTTAAGTGATGGAACTTGGGAACAAACAAAATCTAAGTATTTGATGACGCGTTAGGTTTTTTTAAACGATTCAAAACAGAAATCGCGCCCCCCAGAACCATCAAGGCCACCCCTAGCCATAACAGGTTGATTAGCGGTTTATGGTATAGGCCGAATTGATAGGGTTCTTCGTCTTCAGTCAATAAAACGTGCAAGTGGGACAACCCTGCCGAATAAATTTTGCTTTCTATGTGCACGACTTCCCGTGTCCAGTAATAACGTTTTTCAGGGGTCATAATGGCCACAAAAACCCCTTTCCTTTCAACCAACACAGTAGCCCTTTTAGCGTTGTAGTTGGGGGCCCTTATTTCGTCCAAAGATTTCGCAGTAAAAGTGTATCCAGCAAAGTCAAAGGATTCCCCCTTTTTTAAAAAGACATCTTTTTCAAGGCTACCTTGCACTGAGAAAACCATACCAAAAACCATTAACCCAACACCAAAATGAGAGATGCCAACCCCAAAGGTTTTAAGGGTTTTTGGGCGCCTTGAAAGATAGAAAAGGCTGCTGCCCATAACCCAAACGGAAGCTCCTACCATTAAACAGGCAAGAAGCGAAGCCTCTGGAAGAATCCAGTAAGACATCAGAACAGAAAAAAGACCAAGACACCCAACCGACAAAAGCTGCTTTGGAATTTTGCACATCCAAATGCCAAGGCCCATCAGAAATAAAAGGGGAAGCATTAGGGGGATAAAAGTGATCTTGAAATAAGACGCATCAATTGTAAAATTCCCGCCCAAGACTAGGGGATATAAAGTTGCAAAAACAATGGTCAAAGCCCCTGATAATAAAAGGACAACATTAAGGGCAATGAGATTTGCCTGGCTGAACGTTTGGAGTGGATTGGTGGTGAAGCAAGGGTACCGGACGGCCCATAGACTGACTGAGGATGCGAAAAAAAGAATGAATAGGACAAACAAAAAATATCCTTTTTCCACATCCACCGCAAAGCTATGAACCGATGTCAAAAGGCCAGACCTTACCAGGAACAATCCAAACAAACAAAAACCAAAGCTTAAGATTCCTAGGAACAGACTGGTTCGTTTTAGGGTTTGTTGTTTTTCAGCCATGATCAAACAATGGAAAAGGGCTGTCATGCTAAGCCATGGCAAAAGGGCCAGGCTTTCAACGGGATCCCAAAACCACCACCCGCCCCAGCCCAGCTCATAATAGGCCCAAAAACTGCCCAAGGCCAAACCAGCCGTTAAAAAGGCCCAAGCCGTTAGGGTAAAAATTCTTAAATATCTGATGGCAAGGGGAGTGAAATCCTTTTTCAACAAAACAATCAGACACAGGGCAAACGGGATGCTGCACCCAACCTGCCCCAAATAAAGAATGGGTGGGTGAATGATAAGACTTGGGTCCTGAAGAAGGGGATTTAAATCCTCGCCATCCAAAGGGGGCATTAGGACAGTTACAAAAGGGTCAGATACCAAAATTATAAAAAGTAAAAAGCCAATCGTTAAACACGCCAGAATTCGCCCAACGGGGGCCTTTAGGGTTTTTGGTAAGATAAAAGCCGCAAGTCCATTATAGGCGCAAAGGAAAAGCGTCCACATCAACATCGATCCCTCGTGATTGGCCCAAACACCGCTGATTTTATAAATAAGGGGCTTTAGGGTATGGGAATGCTGAATCACATTCAGATAAGAAAAGTTTGATGTCACATGCGCCCACATCAAAATACCGAAAGCCGTAGCAACAAGTCCAAGAGTCACATAGGACCACTTTCTGGAATGAGACCTTGTTGCTTGCAAAAACGACGTTGCAACAGCACCTGAAAGGCAGGCCTGCCCAATAAGGGAAGAGAAAGACACTATCTGCAATTTTTAGACGGATTCTTTAGGCTTTTTCATATACTATAGGGCATTCCCTTTTGAATCCAATGTTTACCTATGCTTAGAATTATTTCAGGCCGTTTTCGCCAAAAACGTCTTTTCCTTCCAGATCAAAAGACCACACGTCCAACAACAGACCGGGTGCGCGAAGCTGTTTTTAATGTCCTTTTGCATACCTTTCATATCGATTTTTCAAAGGTCGCCGTTCTTGATGTTTTTGCGGGTTCTGGCTCCATGGGGCTTGAGGCTTTGTCACGAGGCGCGCAGCACGTCAGTTTTGTTGAAAAGGACCCAAAGGTTATTCAGGTCCTGGAAAAGAATATAGGTGCTTTCTTACCGCTAGACAAAGTCACTGTTTTCAAGATGGATGCTTTAAAGTTGGGGAAGGCAAAGGCGCCTGTAGGGCTTATTTTTCTAGATCCGCCTTATCAACAGGGGCTGATTGAACCCACTGTCACACATCTTCTAAAACAAGGTTGGATTGACGCTGAAACCTTGATTTGTATTGAATCGTCAAAAAAAGATAGCCCCGAAACTCTCTTTGGATTCGATGGGCTTGATAAACGAATATACGGGGGATCAGCAATAAGCTTTTGGAGGACCAGTGCATAGAAAACGCACGGCCCTACAAAAAAATAATCGTTATTTTATTTTTGTTTCTTTAAAAACAACGTGCTTACGTACAACTGGATCGTACTTTTTTAATTCCATCTTTTCTGGCTTCTTACGGGGATTCTTTCTTGTGACGTAGAAGAATCCAGTATCAGCGGTACTCAGAAGCTTAATTTTAATTACTGCAGATTTAGCCATTTTTTTAAACTTTCACTCAAAAACTTTGCCCATACTATCAAAGTATGGCAGTATTTATCAATATATTTGTCTGAAGAAAATGGAGCGGGCGAAGGGATTCGAACCCTCGACCCCAACCTTGGCAAGGTTGTGCTCTACCCCTGAGCTACGCCCGCTTAATTCAGCAACTCCACCAACATACTATCCATCCAAAAAAAATTTGCAAGCTTTTTTGTGGGGCTATTCTAGAACAGTTATAGATTTTTCTTAAAAACTCTATTTAACGCAGTGTGCAAGTTTTAATTTCCTGATCCTTCACCTTTCCAGGAGCCCATGAAAAAGGTCCTGTCATCCCGGGTATTAAGGTTCATCTCGGGGCAAAGCCCCGGTTCACCTAAATCCCGGGATGACAAAGTCTCTCAAAACCAAAACCTGCACACTGCGTTATTTATTAACCTCTAAACGGTTAGCTCACCATGACAGTGCTTGTATTTCTTGTCTGCCCCACAGGGACAAGGGGCGTTGCGCAAAACTTTGCCCCAAGTTTTTGGGTCTGACGGATTCATTTCCTCTGCCTTTTTATGAACTATGCTTGTTTTTTTAGAAGACTTTTTCTTGCCCTCATCACCCTCTTCCCAGTTTGGCAACAATTCTTCCATCTCGTCAAAATTAAGCTCTGGCACCAGGGCTTCCTCAAGACTTTCAGAACTGGAAGGGGTCGCATCAAAATGAGAAAGGGCGGCCACAAGTTCAGACTTTAATTGATGCAACATGTACTGAAACATGTTAAAAGCTTCACGCTTGTATTCATTCAAGGGGTTGCTTTGCGCATAGGCCCTAAGGTTAATTCCCTGACGCAAATGGTCTAGCCCCAACAGATGATCCTTCCAAGACTGATCCAACAACCTTAAAAGCAATCCTTTCTCAGCTGTTCGCATCATGGGACCATACCGTTCTTCTTTTTGTTTAATGTGGGTAGACAGATGCGCTCTGATACGTTTTCTAAGCTCTGTCTCGCTGATGCCTTCCTCATTCGCCCATTCTTCAAGAGGCAGATCAAGGGCAAACAGACGCACGCACTCTGCATGCAGTCCCTTTAAATCCCATTGATCCGACATAACTTCTTCTGAGGCATGCATCTTGACGGTTGCTTCGACAACTTCGTCCCTCATGTCTTCGGCCATTTCAGAAATATCATCAGACTGCATCAATTCGCGACGATGTTCGTAGATGATCTTTCTTTGATCGTTCATCACATCGTCATAGCGCAGCAGATGCTTTCGAATGTCAAAGTTTCTGGCTTCAACCTTTTGTTGGGCCCTCTCCAAAGCCTTTGTGATCCAGGTATGGGATATGGCTTCGCCCTGCTCAACACCAAGCTTTCTTAGCATACCATCCAGCTTGTCTGATCCAAAAATACGCATCAGGTCATCTTCAAGTGAAATAAAGAATTTGGACGCGCCTGGGTCACCCTGACGGCCAGATCGACCACGCAACTGATTATCAATACGCCTACTTTCATGCCGTTCTGTTCCCAAAACGTACAATCCCCCAGCTTTTTTGACTCTGGCTTGATCTTCTTCGATCTCTGCCTTAATCTTAGCGGCTGCTTTATCTCTTTCTGGACCTGGGGGCGTATCACCAAGGTAACGCGTAATGCGCATTTCCAAATTTCCACCAAGCTTAATGTCTGTACCACGGCCAGCCATGTTCGTTGCAATCGTCACAGCCCCTGAACACCCTGCATCAGCGATGATATGGGCTTCTTGTTCGTGATATCGGGCATTTAAAACCTGATGGGGAATTTTCTGCTGCGTCAAAAGACTAGACAAAAATTCTGATTTTTCAATGCTGACAGTGCCAACCAAAACCGGTTGTTTGCGGTCTTGACATTGTTTGATTTGGGCAGCAACGGCTTTGTATTTTTCCTCAGCAGTCAGGTAAACTTCATCCTCAGAATCTATACGGGCTACTGGAACATTCGGCGGAATTTCAATTGTTCTAAGGTTGTATATTTCTTCAAATTCAGCCGCTTCAGTAATGGCGGAACCTGACATACCCGACAGCTTTGGGTAAAGCCTAAAAAAGTTTTGATAAGTGATGGATGCCAGCGTCTGGTTTTCCATTTCAACGGTAACCTTTTCTTTGGCTTCAAGGGCCTGATGAAGGCCGTCTGAATAACGCCGCCCCTCCATCATACGTCCTGTGAATTCGTCGATGATAATCACCTGATCATCCTTGACGATATAATCAACATCACGGGTGTAAATCTTGTGGGCACGCAGGGCCGAATTGACATGATGAACAACGCCAATGTTATGAACATCGTAAAGGCCATTCCCCTTGATAATGTCGTGCTTAAACAAAAGCGCTTCGATCTTTTCAACGCCTACTTCGGTTAGGGTCACAGACCGTTGTTTTTCATCCTTTTCAAAATCCTCAGCGGCAAGATGATACATTAATTGATCAATCTGCCCGTAAAGATTAGAAGAGCTCTCAGCGGGACCTGAAATAATCAAAGGCGTCCGAGCCTCGTCAATCAAGATGCTGTCGACTTCGTCAACGATTGCGTAATTGAAAGGGCGCATCACCATTTCACCCAGGCGGAATTTCATATTGTCACGCAGGTAATCGAATCCAAATTCGTGGTTGGTTCCATAGGTAACGTCAGCGTTATAGGCTTCGCGTCTTTGACTGTCTGACAGACCGTGCACAATGCATCCAACTTTTAGTCCCAAAAATTCGTATAATTGTCCCATCCAGCTAGAGTCACGTTTGGCCAGATAATCGTTAATCGTAACAAGGTGAACACCCTTTCCTGTCAAGGCATTCAGATAAACTGGCAGGGTTGCAACAAGTGTTTTTCCTTCACCGGTTTTCATTTCGGCAATCATACCATTATGAAGAACCATTCCACCAATCAGCTGAACATCAAAGGGACGCATTCCCAAAACACGCTTAGAAGCCTCGCGGACTGTTGCAAAAGCTTCCACCGCTATGTCATCAAGCGTTTCGCCTTTTGCAAGACGTTCTTTGAAAGCAGCGGTGCGGTCTTGTAGCTCTTTATCACTTAGAGCGCTAACCTCAGACTCTAACTCACCAACCTGCTTTGCAAGCTTTCCATATTTTTTAACCACTCGGTCATTTGCTGATCCAAAAAAGTTCTTTATTGCCGACGCAAACATTTACAATCCTTAAAAAACAAAATAAATGTGGATTTTTCTGAGTTACCACATACATAGGGTAAAGAGTACAGAAAAAGCCAGAAAAATTCTACAGTTTCGTATAATTCAAGAAAATGGTATCAATGGAAGCTTGATAATTTTCACGTTTTATCGTACTCAAACAGTATCAATCAGTTTCAAGGATTTATTCATGACCTCTAAACTTACGACAAAAATTGCTTTAGCCCTGGCTTTAACATCAAGCTGGCAGGCTTTTGCTGCTGCGCCTGCTGCATCACCAGAGACACCCGTCACAACAGCCCCTGCCGCTGAGACCACAAACCCAGCCTCAGTTGCGGCAGAATTTCCCGATGGATCAAAAATTTTACTGGGGCAATTGCTGGAAAGCAAATCAAAGCTTCCTCCTCAATTTAAAGACGTACCAACAGACAAAGTTTATGAAATCCTTTTGAATCGCCTGGTTGATCTAAAATTAGTCCTGGATAGCGCCATTAAGGCAGGTATCGGCAAGGATGCAGAAGTTCTAAAACGCATCACAGATGCCCAAGAAGCCATTATGCAAAAGGCTTACTTAGATAAAGAAATTGCAAAGTTAATCACAGATGTTATTTTGCGTGAAAAATATCAAGAACTTCTTAAAATGCTTCCACAAGGCGAAATCGAAGTTAAACTAAGTCATATCCTTGTGAAAACCGCAGAAGAAGCGGCAACCGTTTTGAAAGACATCAAGTCCGGCAAAAAGTTTGAAGATATTGTTAAGGAAAAATCAACTGATGCCCAGACCAAAGACAATGGCGGCGATCTTGGGTACATTCGCAAAGGTGATCTACCACAAGTAGACAGCGAGAAAATTTTCAAAACTGCAAAAGGATCCGTTGTCACCGAAGCCATTCCTGTTGGTGAACTAGGATACAGTGTTTTCCGCGTTGATGATAAGCGCCCAATTGAACCCCCTAAGTTTGAAGACGTTAAGGACGATATCTACAAAGCCGTTGCACCTGAGTTTGCTGTGAAGGTTATTGAAAAGCTTCGCAAAGAACAGGTTGTTAAGAAATTTGGTTTAGACGGAAAGCCGCTTATTGAAAAAACGCCTGAGGAAAAGAAAGCTGAAGCTGAAAAGAACAAAGGCAAGGAAGAAGAAAAGCCAAGCGTTGACACCAGCAAGCTAGATGACAAAATGGTTGTGGCGGAACTTCCGAATGGCGAAAAGATTTCACTTGGTCAAATCAAAGAAAGCGTGAAGTCTCTTCCTGCTCAGCTTAAAGAAGCCCCCTTTGACAAGATTTTTGAGCCACTTTTGAACCGTAAAGTTGATATGCAGCTTCTTTCAATGGCCCTCAGAAAAGATGGTATTGATAAGGATGCCGCTATTCTTAAGAAATTGGATGAAGCCAAAGACGCGCTTATTCAAAAAACATTCCTGGACAAGGAAGTTGCAAAACTTGTAACGCCAGAAATGATCAAAGAAAAGTATCAAGAGTTCTTGAAGATGCTTCCAAAGGATGAGATGGAGGTTCGCCTGCGCCATGTTTTGGTCAAAACAAAAAAAGAAGCTGACGAAATTTTGAAAAGCTTAAAGACAGGTTCGAAATTTGACGATGTAGTCAAAACAAAATCTGTTGATGAGCAAACAAAAGAAAACGGTGGTGAACTTGGCTACGTTAGAAGATCAGAGCTTCCAAAAGAATTTGCTGATCTTGTCTTTAAGGCTGCAAAAGCCACCCTATTACCAGAGCCTGTTGATTTGGGCGAAATCGGTTACAGCGTTGTCCGCGTAGAAGACAAACGCGCTGTTCAACCACCACAGCTTGAGGAAGTTAGACCGGAATTGTCAAAGATCGTTTCTGCTGAATTGGCTGTTAAAGTTCTTGAGAAATTGAGAAAAGAGACTGTCGTTAAGAAGTTCGATGCGGCCGGAAAGCCATTGACCGAAAAAGCGCCCGAGGAAAAGACAGCAGCCGCTGGAAAATAAGAAAGTGACATCATTTAGGGCATAGGTGAAATATTTCCTATGCCCTTGTTTTATATAGAGTTTAAAATGTCCGACACTATCTATACACAATCCCTTGCTTATCATCGTAAGAAACCATACGGAAAATTGGCGGTTGTTCCAACAAAACCCCTTGCAGAGCGCCATGATCTGGCCCTGGCTTATTCCCCTGGAGTTGCCGAGCCCTGCCGTGAAATTGTTCGTGACCCCATGCAAGCTGCGACACTGACAGCACGCTCAAACCTTATTGCTGTTATTTCAAATGGAACTGCCGTTCTGGGCCTTGGAAACATAGGTCCCTTAGCCGCAAAACCCGTTATGGAAGGCAAAGCAGTTCTTTTCAAGAAATTTGCTGGGATTGATGCTTTTGATATTGAAATTAATGAAACGGATCCTGACAAGCTGGTCGAAATCATTGCGTCTTTGGAACCAACTTTTGGGGGAATTAATCTTGAGGATATCAAGGCACCAGAGTGTTTTTATATTGAAAGAAAGCTGAAAGAACGCCTAAAGATCCCTGTGTTCCATGACGACCAACATGGTACAGCCATCATTGTAGGGGCCGCTGTTCTGAATGGATTAACGCTTTTAGGTAAAAAGATAGAAGACGTCCGTTTTGTTGTATCAGGGGCTGGCGCTGCAGCTTTAGCCTGTTTGGAATTGTTAGTTGAAATAGGGTTAAACCCGAAAAATATCCTTGTTTGCGATAGCCAAGGTGTTCTGCGTAAAGACCGTTCCAATTTGGATGAAAGTAAGAAAGTTTACGCGCAAGATACAAACTTCCGCACCTTGGCCGAAGCCATTGAGGGGGCTGATGTTTTCTTAGGTCTTTCTGCGGCAGGGGTTGTAACCGAAGCCATGGTTTCAAAAATGGCGAATAAGCCATTGATCCTAGCACTTGCTAATCCAGAACCTGAAATTTTGCCAACAGTTGTTAAAAAAGTCAGAGATGACGCGATCATTGCCACAGGACGTTCTGATTTTCCCAATCAGGTTAATAACGCCCTTTGCTTTCCCTATATTTTCAGGGGCGCCTTGGATGTAGGCGCAACCACGGTAAATCAGGCCATGAAGATTGCTTGCGTAAAGGCCATTGCAAAGTTGGCCCAGGCAGAAAGTTCAGATGTTGTTTCAAATGCTTATGATGGCGAAGTTCATCAATTTGGCCCTGACTTTATTATTCCAAAGCCCTTTGACCCGCGTTTATTTGTAGAAGTTGCCTATGTTGTCGCCGAAGCCGCAATGGCGACAGGTGTTGCAACCCGCCCTATCAGCGACATGAAAGCCTACCGTGACGAATTGAATGCGTTCATCCACGAATCAGGCATGGTGATGCAACCCATTTTCGCGCGCGCCAAAAAAGACCATAAAAAGCCCGTCAGAATTGCCTTCGCTGAAGGGGAAGAGCCTCGCGTTCTTCAAGCCGTTCAGACCCTAGTGGATGAAAAAATTGGAACACCCATTCTGGTGGGACGGCCTGACGTTATCGCCAGACGCCTCGCAGCGCTTAGCCTTAGGATGCAACCGGGTGTTGATTTTAAAATCGTTGATCCAAATCATGATGATCGGTACCACACCTATTGGACCGCCTATCACCGCCTGATGGAACGCAAGGGAATTTCACCAGATGTTGCAAAAACAGTTGTCAGAACCAATTCGACCGTCATTGCTTCCCTTATGGTTCATCTGGGCGATGCAGACGAAGTTATATGCGGGTCCATTGGACGCTACGTTGATCATTTTCGTTTCATAAAGCCCATTCTTGGTCCAGACCTTGAGGGCGGAGATTGTGCAGCATTGTGTGCCCTAACCCTGGAAAGTGGTCCTTTGTTCATGTGTGACCCCTATGTCAATGTGAATCCAACGGCTGAACAATTAGCAAAAATGACAATTTTATCAGCCAAACAAGTTCGCCGATTCGGCATAACCCCCAAGGTCGCCCTTGTTTCTCATTCGAATTTTGGATCATCCCATTTGGATTCAGCCAGAAAGATGCAGCAAACACTGACCCTTTTGCAAAAACAGGCACCAGAGCTTGAGGTTGAGGGGGAAATGCACGCAGATGTGGCGTTGTGTCCTGATATTCGGGAGAAAGTCTTCCCAAATTCGAAACTTCAGGGTCCTGCAAACCTTTTGATTCTGCCGAATATTGAATCTGCGAATATTGCCTTTAACATCGCCAAAAGCCTAGGGAATGGCCTAAGCATTGGCCCTATTCTGATGGGCATGCAAGGAAAGGTGCATATCTTAACCTCTACGGTTACGGTTCGCGGTATTATCAATATGGCGGCTCTGTCTGTTATTGATGCCCAGGAACGATTGGAAGCTTAAAGATACCTGTGATGCAAGATCACCCCTCTAAACGTAGAACGGTCTATGGCAGGCGCCAATCGCGTCCCTTAAAGAAGGATTCAAGAAATCTTTTTGACACCCTTTTGCCGGCCCTTCTCTTTTCCAAAGACGTCCTTCAGCAAAAGCATATTTGGCTTGAAATTGGTTTTGGGGGCGGGGAACATTTGTGCCAGCAAGCTCTCGCCCACCCTGATGTTACTTTTATTGGGTGCGAACCCTTTGTAAACGGTGTCGCATCGCTTTTAAAACATATAGAAAAGCATAGCCTTGGGAATGTGCGCATTTTCCAGGATGATGCAAATCTTTTACTGCAGACCCTTGGCAGCCACTCAATGGAAAATATTTTTCTGTTATTTCCTGACCCCTGGCCAAAAAAACGCCACTATAAAAGACGCTTTGTCCAAAGGGCAACCATTCAGGAAATTCACCGTATTCTGACCCCGACAGGAAGTTTTCGAATTGCTACAGACCACCCAGATTATGCCCACTGGGTTTTAGAACAATTTAATGACCCTGTGGTCAAAGACCTTTTTGATCAAACACGGAAAGATATTTATAGTCGGCCAGGCTATCTTGAATGGCCAGAAACACGCTACGAGCAAAAGGCGAAGCTTGCAGGAAGGCCTGCCGCATTTTTTTCCTTTTCGCCAAAGCCGAGATAAAAAAAGGAGCCCCATTCAAAGAATGGTGCCGGCTGCCGGAGTCGAACCGGCACGCCCTTACGGGCGACAGATTTTAAGTCTGTTGTGTCTACCAATTCCACCAAGCTGGCTCCATCCCTATTGGTAATGGCTTTACCCAAATGGGTCAAGAGTTTTTAGAAGGGTTGAATAAGTTCATATGAAATGAGACTCAGGCGGCCTCGTTTGATAAGGTTTTATTAATATACTGGAAAGGGGTGAGTCCATTCAAGTTGGCATGAGGTCTGTCAGCAATTCCCGCTGAGGATTTTTTGAAAAGATTAGAGAAGGAGGGGCAAAGCTTTCCTGTGGTGATAAAAATCCTCAGCGGGAATTGCTGTAATAATTCTTGTGTACGAGCATATCTGTAATCTATAAATATTCTTGTGCAATCCTTTGATCTGCATGAAAGGGCCTCCTGAGTTAGGGTTTGAACATTCCTATTCTCGAGGCCTTTTTCTGTTTTGAAAAGGGGGCTCGCTACCGCGCTTAATAATAGCGCGCTCGCCCCCCTGAAATCTCACTTCTATCTGAACTTATTCACATGTGTGACACTTTTTGTGTGTATCAAGTCAAGGGGAAGGCAAGAACAAGGGGTCTCACTATGACGCATTTGGCTTGGGTGTGTGTTTCTAACAGCGGCCAATAAGCGTTTTTAACTAAAATCCAATATGAAATTGAAAGAAAATTGCCAAAAAGTATTTGATAGATTGATTAAATTTGTTAGGCTCAATGGATTATGAGTAACTAACGAATGGGAATCATGTATGAAAAGAATAATAATAACAGCATATCTGTGTCTAAGCGTATCTTATTGCTTCGCAAATGATGATGAATTGGGGTTTTTTGTTCCTGAAACACCACTAAGTCAAATTCGTAAGGGGCAGGAAAGCCCAGAGTTAAGAGGGTCACCTGAACTTAAGACTCAAGAATCAGATACTGAGCAAGGATCACAGCCCTTTACGCAAGATTTTCCCAGAAAACGGTCTAAGGTTATTGAACGTCAAGATTCTGAACCCATTCCAGGGAATCAAGAGGCGTTTCCTGCTTACCTAAAACGTCACCCAAGCATGGCATCTTTGTCACCTGCAAACCCGCGTGAGGAAAAAGAAAACAAGCGAAGTCAAAAAAATACTCTAAGGGGTCCGGAACTGGCCCAAAGCCCAACACCTACACCCCCGCTTTTTCCAGATAAAAAAGCAGCTGATTAAACCCTACGTCTGTCCGGCCCGCACCAAAACACTGACGAAAAAGCCGTCTGTTTGGTGCTGGGCTGGCGTCAGTTGCAACATCGATTCTTGGGCTGGACAAGGAACGCCCAAAACATCGGCCCAAACGTCCCCAATAGGCAGCACCTGAAAGTGTGGATGGTTTTCAAGAAAGGTCTTTATTTGCCCCTGATTTTCAGCTTGTAACAGGGAACAGGTTGCATAAATTAACCACCCGTGGGGTTTCACAAACTTTTGCGCTTGATCCAAAATATCTTGTTGTTTTTGAAGCAATTCTTGGACAGTTTGTTTTTTAAATTTAAGTTTCAAATCAGGATTTCTGCGCCAGGTTCCAGTCCCAGAACAAGGAGCATCGACCAAAACACGATCAAAGCGCCATTCCTGCCTTTTAAACCAGCTTTTGTCAGTCACCAGGCGGCATTCGTAATTATGAACCCCTGCCCGGCGCAGGCGTTCTTGGGCGCGTTTTAAACGCCATTCAAGGCTGTCGCTTAGGACAAGGCGCCCTTTGTTTTGCATAACGCTAGCAAGGGCCAAACTTTTACCCCCAGCACCTGCACAATAGTCCAAAACAGACATGCCAGGCTTGGCGTCGCAAAGAAAGGACACAAGCTGCGACCCTTCGTCTTGCACTTCGATAATACCGTCCTTCCAGAGGGGGTGATCGGGAAGCGGGCGCCTTTTAGCTAGGCGAATACCAACAGGGCTAAAGGGGGTCAGGGTTGCTTCGATTTGGTCCTTTTCCAATTCCTTTAAAACGGCGTCCCTGGTCCCCTTTAGGGTATTCACCCGCAGATCAAGCGGCGCCTGTTCGTTCATGGCCAAAAGTTCGTCCTGAAAAGTTTTAGGAAAGGATTCCTGCAACAAAGGCAGCGCATCTTCAGGAACGTTGTATTCCGCCCAAAGGGGCATTGTCTTTGGGTCCTTATGGACACCTAAAGCCTGAATTTCTGGACGTGTCAACGGCGAAGGGCAAAACGTTTCCCCAGAAAAAAGGGACTGCAGGGCAGGAAGGTCCTTCTTTTGGACCTCCTTTAAATAGGCAAGCACAATGTCTCTAGCTGAATCGCCCTGGGTGTGCCAGCTGAGCCTTAGATAATTCCGCAAAACACTGTAAACCAATTCAGAAACAGCGCGTCTATCGCCCCCACCGATAAAGCGGCGATCCCTGAAATAGGTGGTTATAATCTTGTCAGCAGGAACATCCGGGCTAGATAAAATAATTTCCAAAAGGTCTATGGAGGACTGAATGCGGGCGGCGTCTTTCATAAGATTGGATCTTGGTGGATAAGGACTTCAGCGCGTGGGTAAATTTTGTTGATTTCTGTGGCAACCTCTTCCGCAATAGCGTGGGCCTTCTCAAGAGATAAATCCTTATCCAGGTCTAAATGCATTTGAATAAATTCGCTTTGGCCAGAACTTCGGGTCCTAAGGTCATGGACCCCCCGCACCTGGGGGTGCCCTTTTGCAATTTTCATAATTTGTCTAATAACCTTGTCTGGTAATTCTCTATCCATCAGAATATCAAAGGCCTTTTTAGCAATATTCCAAGACGAATACAAAAGATAAACGCTGATAAGGGCCCCCACAGCCACATCAAAATAAGGAATGTTGAAGTATGCTGAAAGATAAAAGCTAATAAGAACGCCAATTTCGCTTAGCAAATCTGTTTGATAATGAAGGGAATCAGCCGAAATCGCAAGAGACTGAGTGCGGCGAATCACATAGCGTTGCCCTAAAACCAACAAAAAAGTTAGAACCGTTCCTGCGACCACAATCCCAACCGCAAGAGAACTAAAAAAGAGAGGTTCAGGCGTAATTGTGCGTTTTATAACCTCGGCCAACAGCCAGCCTGAGGAAATAATGATAAAAATAGACTGACCCATACCTGCAAGGGCTTCGGCTTTGCCGTGCCCAAAACGATGTTCTTTGTCTGCTGGACGCAAGGCATGGTGAACCGCAACAAGGTTAACAACGGACGCAAAGGTGTCCAAAATAGAATCGATCAAAGAAGCCTGGATACTTAACGAATCGGTTATATACCAAGCAAAAGTTTTTCCAAAAACCAAAATCGACGCAACCAGGATGGCCCCATAGGTTGCCAGTTTTGTAAGGGCCGCATTCGACAGTTTTTCCAATGTTTATCCTTCATCATTCAGGCTCGAAAGCTTTACCAAAGCTACTAGAAGGGGGAATCTCAGGCAAGGCGAAATTCAGATTTCTCTCCATAATTAACGAATCCTTAAGCTTTCTTCTCTAAACTAAAACTCAAGATTCAATAACGAGAGATTAGAAAAAATGCAAAAAAAGAAGGTTACCTTGGCCCTGCAGGGTGGTGGTGCTCATGGGGCGTTTGCCTGGGGTGTTGCTGATAAGCTTTTGGAAGATGGTCGATTCGACATTCAAGGTGTTTCTGGCACCAGTGCTGGCGGTATGAACGCGGCGTCCATTGTTCAGGGGCTGATCAAAGGCGGAACAGAGGGGGCTAGAGCCACCCTTAAGGAATACTGGAAATCCATGAGCGATCTGTCAAAGCATATTTCCCCGTATTCTTTGAACCCCGTTGATAAAATGATGAAATATTACAACCTGGATCATTCCATGGGCTTTTTGATGATGGGAATGTTGCAGGAACATTTTTCCCCCTATGACTTAAATCCATCGAACAAAAACCCCTTCGGTGATTTTGTAAAAAATTTCTTTGATTATGGGGCTATTCGTGAAAGCACACAGCGGAAAATCTTTTTGGGGACAACGCATGTGAAAACAGGTCGCATTAAGGTCTTTTCGAATAAGGACTTTTGTTCGGACGTTTTGATGGCTTCAGCCTGTTTGCCGTTTATGTTTCAGGCTGTGCAAATTGATGGGGAACATTATTGGGATGGTGGGTTTATCGCCAACCCTGCAATTTACCCGCTGATTGAGAACTGCGATGCTTCTGATGTGATTGTTGTTCAGTTAACAAAAACTCACCGTGAAGAATTGCCCAAGACAAGGGCCGATATTACGGACCGCCTAAAGGAAATTACCTATAATGGCTGTTTGGTTCATGAAATGCGGGCGATTTACTTCATCACAAAGTTGATTGATGAAGGAAAAATTAAAGAGGGCACCCTAAAACGCGTCAACACCCACGTTATTAAAAACGAAGATTCCTTTAAGAATTTAAACCTAAGCAGTGCCTTAAACACAGATTGGGAATTCTTGATGATGCTTCATAACGAAGGACGCAAGGCGGCTGATAAGTGGATCAATGACCACTTCGACAAGGTCGGCACAAAGCAGCACAGCATTGATGAAAGTATGTTTAGGGACTTCGTTTCCTAAGGTTGCTGGCGGCCCTGAGGGGCTGCCAAGACACCTTTCAAACTATCTGACCAGATACCTGAGTGGGTGCCTTCCATGGTTGTACCAGTGAATATAAGCACCCAATCCCTCTTTGGCCTCCTTCAGGGATTCAAAAGTGCGTTTTGGGCTAAAACTTACCGATCGGTAAAATTCAGCCTCAGTCACCCCCAAAATCAAGACAAATGTCCCGATGGGGATTGTTACAAGGTGGGACCAGAACCGCCCAAAATTTCCATGACTTTTTCGTAAATAGCGCCTGTAGGGATTTCAGACATTGCATGTCCGCCAAAATCTTGGGCTTTTATGACAGTGACTTTCTGTCCATTTGGCGTTGACTTTAGGGGGTCTGTTGGTCCCCACATCGACAGTGTTGGCTGGTTAGAGGATGCTACAATATGCCCAACCCCCCCGTCATTGGCCACATTAACGTCCGCTAGCTTTCCAAGAGCGATTGTTAAATAAGCAGATGTCTTGGTCGTATTTTGAAGGGGAAAAATGGCATTTGGAATAAATCGTTCAATGTCCTTCTTCCATTCAGGTTCGGCAGGTCCCAGAATGAACATCGGTTGAACACCCTTTTCCTGTAGCCTTTGGGCCAAGTCGATAAAATTTTGAAAGGGCCAGCATTTAAACCTGCCGCCTGCCCCTGGTGCCAGAAGGACGATTTTTCTTTTCCCCAAATGATCTTTTAAAAGGTCCCTGGCTATGGCCATCCATTCCTCAGGAACATTAATGTCATAAATTAGCTTTACTTTCTTTCCACTTGCAACAGTCAAAAGGTCAAGCAACCGATCTAGTAACAAAAGGGGTTTTTCGTAACCTCTTTCAGGCTTTCTGTCAGAAAAATTCCATCTAAAGGCTGCAGAGATAAAAAGTTTATGGGGAATTCGCCTTAACATCAGGGCAGGAATAATCTTTTTTTCGGTGTCCATGATGACGTCGAATCCTTCGGCGGGTAAAACCGATCGCCAGGGTTTCTGCCAAATATCAGACCATTTTTCGCCAAAGCCGGTTTGATCGATGAGGTTGTGAATATAGGGCGAAACAAGGGGGTGCAGGGCCGTCTTAAAGATCGTTTTATGGCGTCCAGAAAGCCATGTTATGCGGGCCCCAGGAAAGGCCGAAGGCAGGGCCTGAATCATGGGCATCTTCATCATGCCATCCCCGATCAATTCGCCATTACTATAAATCAAGACAGATTGAACAGGCCCATTCATAGATCAAAATACCTTATTTATCTGACTTTTCATCATCTTTCATACCATCTTTAAAGGCTTTTACACCCTTAGCCAGGTCAGTCATAACCTGGGGCAATTTTCCGGCCCCAAAGATCACCAAAACGATGACCATTAAAATCACCAAGTGTCCGAAACTCATTCCCATTGTTTTTTCCTTTCTTTTTATTGATGGCCGCTTAGAAATAAAACGCCGTTTCTTAACAGATTTAGGGGCGGCATCATCGTCATTCTAAGTGGGTTAAAGTCAATTCCAATGGCCCCAAGCGCTGTTGGCGTTAACAAAAGGAACAACAAAATCAACGGCGCATAGGTTTCTGTTTTTGCGTAAGCCTGGCCAAGCCGGAAAGGCAAGACTTCGACCAGGATGCGTCCGCCGTCCAGTGGCAGTAAAGGTAACAGATTAAAGACGGCTAAAACCAGATTTATCTGAAAAGAGTTTAATAAAATCTCGTTTCCAAGCGTATTCATGTCTCCATTAATGTGCAGCAAAACAGCAGACAGCCAGGCAAGAAAAATATTCACACCAGGTCCCGCAAGGGCAACAGCGATTGACCCCAGCTTTCTGGGTTTCAAAGCGGAAAAATTAACAGGAACAGGTTTTGCCCAGCCAAAAAGAAAAGGGGATTTCATCAAAAATAGCATGGCAGGAAGCATAATCGTTCCAAGAGGGTCTACATGACGCAAGGGGTTAAAGCTAAGGCGATTGGCCCTTTTCGCCGTATCGTCACCAAACGCAAGGGCTACTGCCCCGTGGGCCGCTTCATGAGTCGTTATAGCAAAGACAAGCGCCACTAAACTTGCGAAAATACTGATTAATTCAGATATCATGCCACATTCCTTTTTTGTTGTTTTTCAAGAACAGCATCCAGTTTCGCGGAAAGATAGTTTTTCTGATCGGAGCTTAGAATTTTGGGGGATGGTATCTGACTTGACTTTAACCGTTCAAGGGCAATTTCTGACAGGGGCTGCGTTGCCCCGGCAATTTCAATCATTTCATCTAAATGACCGTTGCAATGCAAAATCGCATCACAGCCAGCTTTAAAAGCCTTTTGGGCCCTGTTTGCAAAGGTTCCTTCTAAGGCTTCCATGGTCAAACAATCGCTTATTAAAAAGCCTTTAAACCCGATATGTTGACGGATAATTTCTTCGATAATTAACGAAGAATGGGTGGCTATTTTTTGGTCAAAAGCCTGATAAACAACGTGGGCCGTCATTCCCCAGGGCTGCAGTAAGGACCTTAATCTGACTTGTTCACAGATTAATTGAAACGCTTTAAAATCATAATCAATTAGATCTTCCTTAGGCGCTGTGACAATCGGTAATTCTTTGTGACTGTCAACAGGGGCGCGGCCATGTCCTGGCAGATGTTTGATGATGGGGATTATATTTTGACTTTGAAGTCCTTCAATCATTGCCAAGGAAAGGTCACGGGTAATTTCAGGGTGCTCAGAAAATGCCCTGTCGCCGATGATGGGGTCTGATCCTGGAACCAAAAGGTCCGCGCAAGGGGCACAATCAACGGTTATCCCCATTTCTTGAAGTTCGTGTCCTATAAGGGCCGCGTTATCCAAAACACTTTCCCGCCCAAGATCTGGCGACTCGCTGGCTAGCTGACCGAACAAAGAAGCCGGTGGTACTGTTCGCCAATGGGGCGGCGAAAGACGCACAACCCGTCCCCCTTCTTGGTCAATCAAAATGGGAACGTCCTGGTGAGAAACCGTTTTTTTAAGCTCAGTCACAAGCTTTTGAACCTGATCAGGTGTTTTGCAATTACGGGCAAAAAGGATAAACCCCAAAGGCTGGCAGCGTTCAAAAAAAGCCTTTTCCTCTGGCAGCAGTCTTAGCCCTGAGCAGCCAAAGATGACCGCTTTTGGAGGTCGTTTCATTTAGCCCTCAATTTTGTAATTGCACAACACGACTTCCGCTTCCAAGCTTAGCACTTTTTCCAAGGGCGCCGTTTCGTGTTTTAAAGGGCCCTGTTATCACGCGGAATGTTTTGTTTCCATCTGGCGCTTCAAGTGGACGCACTGTCACATCAAGTCCTTGTAGATCACCCTTGTATTTCTTGGTCAAACGATCCGCTTCCAGTTGGGCTAGTTGTTCTGTTGGCAGTGTTCCCAGTTGAACAAAGAAAGCTGCCCCTTGTATTGGTGCGGCTTCGGCCTTTTTTTGTTCTTTTGCAGCAGGTTTGTCCAAGGGTTCCCTTGCTGGTTGACTTTGATTAGGGGCGGGCGGTGCAGGGACATACCCAGCAGAATAAGCTTGCTGGGCCTGGTTTTGTTGCTGTGCTGGTATCACCTGTTGTTGCTGAGCCTGAGGAGGCTGCTGTCCTTGATAAACAGGAACCCCTTGGGCTTGCTGCAGATAGGCTTGATTCTGCTGTCCTTGGTTCTGTCCTGAATATTGCTGCGGGTATTGATTCACCGGGGCCAGGCCCTGCTGAGGGGGATAAGGCGCGGCCTGATAGGTAGCAGGAGCAGGTTGCTGAGGAGGATATCCTGGAGCGGCCTGTTCATAAGGTTGTTGAGGCCCAGGTGGGTATCCACCCCCGGGTTGTTGTTGGGGTTGTCCCTGAACAGCAGGAGGTTGAGGATATTGACCAGGCTGCGCTGGGTATGCATAAGCCCCTTGAGGTGCCATAACAGCCGGTTGTTCTGGCGGCGGCAATAGACGTTCCACAGGTTGTTCTTCGCCGCCCGACATACGACCATAAATCAATTTATCTTGATGAGGTATGGACAGACCGCCTGGGTTTTCTGGCCTAACTTTAAATGGCCCAGATTCAGCTTGAATTAAGGGAGGAGTGTCACTTCCAGGTTCACCAATCCAACGGTACGAAAACCAAGCGATGGCTGAAAAAACAACAATTCCTGAAATCGCAACCACAAATTTCAGGGGAGAAGACTTATCTGACCAATTCTCTGGGTCATCGTGTAGATCATCTTCCTGGGGTTTCCAGAAAGAAAGGGCTTTCAATTCATCGGGATGGGATTGACGACCAGATCCACGAAGCTGCTGAGACCCCTGCTGCCTGGCTCCAGGTCCCTGGGGGTGATGTTCAGCTTGCCCTCTTAAATAGGGATGGTCTTGTTGGTGCGGTGGGTATTGGCGGTAATTGTCTTCTCTTTCATGGCCGCCTCTTAAGTGCTCGGTAGAAAAACCAAACTCATCTGGGTAAGGCTCCCGGTCGTGCTGAGACTTTGTAAAATAAACTTCTCTTTCGTATTTCTCTCGTTCAGAAGAACCATCATTTCTGCGGTTGCCAAAATTGAATCTAGACATTATTTCATCTCCTGCACAGGTGTAATCCCAAATAAGGTTAAACCGCTTGAAATCACAATCATAACCCCTTTAATCAAAGCAATGCGGGCTTCAGTCAGTTCTTTTTGATCAGCGTCGATAAACCTTAGGTGCGTGTTATCCTTGCCCTTGTTCCATAGGCTATGAAACTGGGACGCCAAATCATACAAAAAATTTGCCAATCGATGAGGTTCGCGCATCAAAGCCGCAACCTCGACCTGACGGGGCCAACTTGCTAATAGCTTGATCATGGCTAATTCGCTTTCATCGGTCAAGAGGTCGATAGGTGCATTTTCTAAATGACCGTGTCCCATCCCTGGAAAGAGTGTTTCAAGATGCCTTAGAACGGAACAAATCCGAGCATGGGCGTATTGAATGTAGAAAATGGGATTATCTTTTGACTGCTCGACAACCTTAACAAAATCGAAATCAATGGGCATATCTTGGTGACGTGAAACCATCATAAAGCGCGTTGAATCTTTTCCGACGCGATCAATCACATCATTAATGGTGATAAAGGTTCCGGCACGTTTTGACATTCTGACTGGAATACCATTTTCCAAGAAATTGACCATCTGACAGACTTTAATTTCAAGGTCTGCTTTTCCTTGCGTTGCAGCCTTAACTGCAGAAACGAGCCGTTTGACATATCCGCTGTGGTCAGCGCCCCACACGTTAATCATATGGGGAAATCCGCGGCGCAGTTTGTCCACATGATAGGCTATGTCGCTTGCAAAATAGGTCCACGAACCATCTGATTTTCGCAAAGGACGATCGGTGTCATCACCATACGCAGTTGCCCTGAACAGGGTCTGGGGGCGTTCTTCCCAATCATCGACCACGTGACCTTTGGGGGGGGCTAGGGTTCCCTCGTAAACATCCCCTTGATCTTTCAGAAGCTTTAATGTCTCGTCAACTCTGCCAGCTTTAACCAAAGCTTTCTCTGACGAATAAAGGTCCATCTTGACGCCCAATTTTAAAAGATCGGCCCGGATTTCTTTCATCATTTCTTCGACAGAAATTTCCCGGAATAAATCAAGCCAAAGGGTTTCTTCCTGGTTCAACCATTTATCCCCATAATCCTTTGCCATCTTTTGGCCAACGGGAACAAGATAATCACCTGGATACATGCCATCCTTAAAGTCATCGGGTGTGATTTTTTGACCCAAAGCCTCTTTGTACCTAAGGTAAACAGATCTGGCCAGGGCATTGGTTTGACCGCCAGCGTCATTGACGTAGTATTCGCGGCAAACTTTGTATCCAGCCTTTTCCAAAAGGGCCGCAAGGGCATCACCAAGAATGGCATTTCGGCCATGCCCCATATGAAGGGGCCCTGTTGGGTTGGTTGAAACGAATTCAACATTGACCCCCAGGCCCTGACCTATGCCCGAATCGCCATAGTGTTCTTTTTGTTGAAGGACTTTTTTTAATTCGGTATGCCAAAAGGCATTGGACAATCTCATGTTGATAAAGCCGGGACCAGCTATATCGACCTTTTCAACATCTGTTAGAGCTGATAGTTCCTGGGCGATTTTTTCTGCCAGTTGGCGTGGATTCATGTTCAATGATTTTGAAAGGACCATGGCGGCGTTTGTTGCGATATCGCCGTGGGATGGGTCGCGTGCCCCTTCAACCGCAACCTTGGACAGGTCCGAACCTGGGGCCAAAGACTCGACTATCTTGGAAATGTGGCTATGAAAGACTGTATATACGCTCATGATTTAAATTTAATGTCTAAGGATAATAGCCACAATAGCCCAGTTCTTCGTAAAAAACATCTTATATGCTTAATGAACTTGAAGATATCTGTTTTTCTGGATCGCCGCGTCCCTTCGGTCCTCGCGATGACCTTGGGGTTTGGTCATTGCGAGCGAAGCGTGGCAATCCAGAATTCTTGAGTATATATCGGCCCTACTCTTAATTCTTCCCAGCCACAACGGCCATTTGGTTTTGCCCATCATCGCTTTGCCCGACAACCATTTTCAGGTTGCGACGACGGCGTCCATTGATGCCAAGGCCTGTGTTTTTTGCAATTTGACTGCGGCGCTTTGCGTAATTGGGCGATACAACGGGATAATCTAGTGGAAGGCCCCAGCGTTCTTTGTATTGCTCTAAGGACATTTTATAGACCGTGTTCAGATGACGCTTTAACATTTGTAATTTTTTGCCATCTTCAAGACAAACAATATAGTCGTCCTTTACAGATTCTTCGATTGGAACAGCAGGTGCCATCGATGTTCGGCTTCTAAGGCTGCTCGGATTTCTATTGGCATCGGAAAGGGTTTGGTAGACTTTGCCAATAACAGAAGGCAGCTCTTCCAAAGATACCGTATGATGGGAAACGTAGGCCCCAACAACCTGACTCGTAAAACCAAGTAATTCAGCGTGCGACAGAAGTTCGGTCATTATTTTATCCTTAAAAAAACACTTTATCTTCTGTAAAGTTATAATTATGAAGGAAGTTTTGATCAATCATTATTTACATTTTTTGTAAAAAAGTTTTGAGTTTTCGATATGTCCGGTCAGAGGACTCGGAGAATGTTCAATTATTTCTTGACGCTCTAAATGAATTAGGCTTTGATCGACCCATGATGCCACGGAATTGTAATGAAACCTTTGCGCGAGACAGAAACCTCCTTTAACCCACCAACGCATGTCGCCATCATCATGGATGGAAACGGCAGATGGGCAAAATCGCGGCAACTTCCAGCGATAGCAGGCCACAGGGCTGGCGCTGAAACGGCCAGGAAGATTACCGAATGCGCGTCTAAGATGGGGATAAAGTATCTAACTCTTTACACCTTTTCCTCTGAAAACTGGCTCAGGGAGAAAAGCTGGATTGAAGATTTTATGGGTTTATTGCGCTGGTATCTGCGTAATGAGCTGAAGCAATTGATGGAAAATGGTGTCCGTATTCAAATCATTGGTGACCGCGCCTTGTTCGCCAAGGACATCCAGGATCTGATTTTTGAAACGGAAGAAAAAACGAAAAACAACACAGCCATCACCGTTGTTTTGGCCCTAAGCTATGGCAGTCGTGACGAAATTACCCGTGCGTTTAAGCGTTTAGCTCAAAAGGTTAAAGATGGCGAAATTGATCCTAAGAATCTTGTAGCAGAAGATATTTCAAGAAATCTGGACACAAAAGACTTTCCAGACCCAGACCTTTTGATTCGCACTAGCGGCGAACAACGGATAAGTAATTTCCTTTTATGGCAAATGGCTTATACTGAATTTGTTTTTGAACCTGGCCTTTGGCCGGATTTTGGCGAAGATGATTTTAAAAAAGCAATTGATGAATACCAAAAAAGAAACAGGCGTTATGGATTGTACACTTCCTCATAAGAAAACGGATGAAGTTTGGACCCGAATCCTTAGCGGTCTTCTTGCTGTTGGCTTTACAGTTTCTGCCACCTATGCAGGGTTTCCCTATTTTGATGCCCTGGGCATTCTTGTTCTGGCGGGCCTTTTAAGGGAATGGTCGCGGCTCACTCTGTTTTCAGCCTTTCACCCTGTTTGCTGGGTTGCGCTGATTCAAACCCTTGTTTGCTTATATGTGACGATCATTCCACTTTGGGCCAATTTAACCTCTATTGGAATTCTTTCCCTTTTAAGCCTGCAAATTTTAAAACGCGCCCATCCTTTGAATCGATCTTTCTTGTTTTTGGGGGGGTGTTTCTACCTTTGCTTACCTGTTTTTGTCTTTATGTTCCTAAGCCATAGGGGTATGGATCATAGTCTGTTCCTTTTATGGACGTTTTCCCTGGTGTGGGCCGCTGATACGGGGGCCTATTTCACAGGGCGCGCCCTAAAGGGCCCAAAACTTGCCATAAGGATCAGCCCGAATAAAACCTGGTCTGGCTTTTTTGGGGGGACACTTTGGGCGATTCTTGTGGGAATAGGGCTTAACCCCTATTTTGGCATTGATTCATTGTTAACCGTGCCCCTTTCGGTTCTGCTTTTGGGAATTCCCTTGGCAGCCCATGCTGGGGATTTATTAGAATCTGGCATTAAGCGCTATTTTGGTGTCAAGGATTCTGGCAGTTTAATTCCAGGACATGGCGGGCTTTTGGACCGTCTTGATAGCCTTCTTCTTGTTGGTTTATTAATGGGGTTATTTATTTCCCTTGGATGGATTGGCTAGGTGACTAAACGGGTTTCTGTGCTTGGGGCCACAGGTTCCATAGGGTCAAGTACGACCGATTTGTTGCACCGTCACAAGGATCAATTTCAAACGGTTGTCCTAACGGGCGGCAATAACGTTCACGACCTGATTCAAAAATCTTTACTTTTAAAGCCTGAACTGGCTGTCATCAAAAATCCTGATCTTTATCAGGGCTTAAAAGATGGTTTAGCGGGAACTGGCATTAAAACAGCTGCCGGAGATGCAGCCATTCTTGAAGCCGCTTCGATGCCGGCTGACACGGTCCTTTCGGCAATTTTGGGAACTGCTGGGCTTTTGCCCACATTAACAGCCCTAAAGCAGGGCACGTGCGTCGCCCTTGCTAATAAGGAATCCTTGGTTGCGGCTGGTTTTTTGATGATGGAGGCTGTTAAGAAATATGGCGCAACCCTTTTACCTGTTGATTCAGAGCATAGTGCTATTTTCCAAGCCTTTGAAACCCATAACCGAAGTGCGGTCGAGAAGATAATTTTAACAGCCTCTGGTGGTGCTTTTTTAAATAAGAAGCCAAACGAATTATCAGAAATCACCCCAGAACAGGCGACTAAGCACCCAAATTGGGACATGGGGGCCAAGATTACTGTTGACTGCGCAACCCTTGTGAATAAGGGGCTAGAGCTTATTGAAACCCACTATTTCTTTGATTTCCCAGAATCACAGATTGACGTTATCATTCACCCTCAATCCATTATCCATTCAATGGTTGCCTACCACGATGGGTCCGTTTTGGCGCAATTGGGAACGCCGGATATGCGCACGCCTATCGCCTATAGCCTTGCGTGGCCCAATCGAATAACCACACCCGTCAAAAAGCTGTCTTTGGCGGAATTGGGGTCGCTGACTTTCCTTCCCGTTGATCTGAATCGTTTTCCTGCCCTAAAATTGGCCCGCCAAGCCCTTCAGGACGGGAAGGGGCTGGTTTTCAATGCCGCCAATGAAATCGCTGTTGAGGCTTTTTTAAAGGGACGAATCAGTTTTCTTAAGATTGTTGATGTGATTGAAGAGATGCTAGAGCGCACGTCTTTCACAAAACCAACCAGTATTGAAGAAGTTTTGGCCCAAGATCAGGTGGTTAGACAGTTAACTGAGGGGGTTTTAGAGAGATAACGTCTCAAGAAACCCTCAGGGAGCGTAAGGGTTCTTACTGCTTTTAAAGGTTATACGAATGGGAATACCCAGCAAATCAAAGTCATCCCGCAGTCCATTGACCAGATAACGTTTATAGGATTCAGGAACGTCCCCTGCTTTGGTTGTAAAGACAACAAACGTCGGGGGGCGTGCCTTGACTTGGGTGATGTATTTGGGGCGAATGCGTTTGCCGGCAACAATTGGGGCTGGATGACCATCAATTTTGAATTCGAGCCAACGATTTAATTCAGCTGTGGGCAGGCGCCGATTCCAGTTTTTCTCAGCCTTTAAAACGGCTTTCATCAGGGGACCAACGTTGTGTTCTTTTAATGCTGAAATCGGCACACAGGCAATCCCCTTGGCCTGGGCAAAGTGGACATCAAGTTGTTCCCGTAAGTGCTTTAAAACCTTTTCCTTCTTTAAAACCTTGTCCCATTTATTGATGGCAAGAACAAGTGCTCTGCCTTCTTCGATAACCTGGGAGGCTAGGATCAAATCCTGTTTTTCAATCAGTTCATCTGGATCAATCGACCCATCAATGACTAGCACCACAACATCTGCAAACCTTAATGTTTTTTCCGCATCACCCACAGCCAGTTTTTCAACACTTTCCTGCACGCGGCTTCGCCTTCTGATGCCAGCTGTGTCAACCAACTGAATAGGATGCCCTTCAAATTCCCAGGTCAGCGTAATTGCATCCCGCGTTACACCAGGAATGTCGGCTGTTAGCTGACGTTTCTCGCCCAATAGAGTATTCACAAGGGTTGATTTACCAACGTTAGGGCGTCCCATGATGGCGAGGTTTAAGGGTCTTTTAGAATCATCAGGCTCTTCTTCTGGGGCATTTGGGTCCTCGACAAAAGGCCTTATAAGAACTTCCAGATCAGACATTCCCTGTCCATGTTCTGCCGATATAGGCAAAGGTTCACCAAGGCCCAAAGACGCAGCATCTGAAATGCCTTGAATGCCGTGTTTCCCTTCACACTTGTTAACCAAAAGAATGATGGGTTTGTTTTGCTGACGAAGAAACTTCACAAGTTCTTTGTCATAAGGGGTGCACCCTGAAATGCCGTCAATGACAAACAAAACAACCCTAGAGGCTTTGATGGCCTCTAACGTTTGCTGTCTCATTCCCTCGGACAGTTCTTTTGAAATGTCTTGTGAGTCTGGGTCAACTAGGCCAGGCGTGTCAATCACTCGAAAAGAAAGCCCCATAAAGTCAGCAAAGGCTTCCTTTCTGTCCCGCGTCATACCGGGCTGGTCGTGCACAAGGGCCATTCGTCTTCCGACAAGTCGATTGAAAAGGGTCGATTTACCAACATTGGGGCGCCCAACTAGCGCCACCAAGGGTAAATTCTTTTTATCTCCATGCATTCAATGTTGCCTGATCGGTCAAAACATAAAGGGTCTTATCGGCAACAACGGGTGAGAAAATGCTTTCCCCATCGAATTCAACAGTTTTCACATGCTTTCCGTCTGCTACGTCCAGGAATTGAACCTGGCCGTTTGTACCGCAGAATACAAGCTGAGAATTAACGATGACAGGACCTGCCCAGAAAATCGCTTTTTTGTCTTCAGGTGTCAATTTTGGCAAGGCCACAGCCCACCGAATTTTTCCGGTCCAGCGGTGCAGACACAAAACATCGCCCTGTTCAATCAGAATGAAAATCCAGTCGCCGCTGACTGCGGGGGTTCTGACACCCCCAACTTCTTTTTGCCATTGGCGAACACCGGTCTTAAGGTCAATGGCTGTCATACGACCGCCATGGCTAATAGCAATGACTTGGTTTCCATCGACAACAGGACGGGCACGAATGTGGGGAATACTGGAAACAGTGTCAATTCGAACAGAGGACGTCAGCATGTCAGCCCACAATTCATGACCATTTTCCGCCTGCAAAGCCGTCACTTCCCCAGAGGAATAGGCGGCAATCACAACGTTATCCACAACAGCTGGACTTGCCCCACCCAAAAGGGTTGCTTGTTCAACAATTCCAGCATGGGTCCACAAAGGGGTTCCCGTTTTTGCATCAAATGCGTGGGTTTCATTGCTGATGGTTACAGCGAAAACACGGCCATCTTTGACAGCGGGGGCAGACCGAATAGGCGACATCGCCTTTGCTCTCCACAGTATTTTACCGTCTTTTCTGTCTAGCGCCAAAACTTCCCCAAAGGACGTGGTTGCGTACAAAACGTCACCATCAACCACAACGCCACCACCAAAAGACTGGCCTGATTCATCTTCAGGGGTTGTGGACTGGTTCCATAAGACTTCGCCCTTTTCGGCGCTGACGGCATAAACATGTCCTGACGCATCCATGCTGTAGACAACGCCGCTATCAACGACCACACCAGCGACCAGCCGTTGTTCGTCATTAGAACCATAGCCAACACTGGTTTGCCAGACCTTTTTAAGGGTTTCAGGTAAAGCAACAGGTGGCATTGCATGAGATGTGTTCCCGCCAATTTGCGACCAATTTAAATTGGTAATTGGGGATGGAACCACAACCGGCTGATGAACGATGGATGGGTCTGGTTGCAAAGACTGATCAAGAACGATAAAAGATTCCCTTTCCCCTGGAAGAGGCGTTGTATCTTTGGTATCGCACCCAGGCAGGGAAAAAGCGGCCACCGTAAGGGCCCCAAGAAGGAATTTATTCGTTGTTAATTTCATATTTTTTAAACCTTATTTAGCCTCTTGACTGGATAACTGACTGGACAGGACCTGGCTCATTAGCTGGGCGCGCATCCGAAGTTCATTGGGCGACTTTGGGTCCTGCACCAAGGTGATGAAAATTTCAGATGCTTCTGCAATCTTATTTTGTTTGTAAAGAAGAAGACCTTTAAGTTCTTTTGCCACAGTGTGCCATGGATTTTCTGCATCTGTTAAGGTCTCTAGTCTTTCTAAATTCTTTTTAATATCAGCTTCATCAGGCGTTTCTGTCATCTGATCTACTTCAAGATTGACTAGAAAAAAGGTTGCTAAGTCGCGCAAATATTTATTAATGCCATGGTCTTTGGAAATGGATTCGTAAATTTCTTTGGCCGTTTTTATGCTTTGTTGTGGACCATCCTTTGCCAAGATAGAAGCCCTTGAAAATTGGGCGAGAACCGAATAGCCAGTATGAGATTCCTTGGAAAGAGACCCTAAAACCCCAAGTGCCTCTGGAATTTTGTTTTGTGCAATCAGGTTCTGAGCCCCAACAAGCTTTTCAGAGAAAACAATGGATTGTTTATATTGGTGGTTATTCCAGACCATCAATCCTGCTGTCAAAGCCAAAATGGCAACCACAATAGCAATGATTGTCTTGCCGTGCTTATTCCATATTTTTTGGAACCTTTCCTGACGAATATCCTGCTCAACTTCCTCTAAAAATTCGTCGAATTTATCAGCCATAACTCAAAACCTCAAAAAAAATCTTTGCATCAAAGGGGCGGAAAATTGGTATAACAACAACACTATAGCAACACTTGTGTGTTTTCAGTATAAAAAAGTTACCTGAATTTCAGATAAGGCCCTAACATAAAAGGGACACCAAATTTCGGGGAGGATAAAATGCAAAAACTCTTTTCCTACACCCAAACAACCGATATGGTTCGGGTAACGGTCTATCCAATTTATCTGGAAACGCAGTCTATTCCAGAAAGCCATGAATTTTTGTGGGCTTATCACGTTCGCATTGAAAACCTAGGGGATGAGCGGTTTCAGCTAAAAAAGCGATACTGGAAAATTACCGACGGGTTCGGCAGAACACAAGAAATTTGGGGTGATGGTGTTGTTGGTGAAGAACCCTTTTTGTTGCCTGGGGAAGTTTTTGAGTATACAAGTGGAACCCCCCTTCCAACCCCGTCAGGAATCATGGTTGGGTTTTATGTCATGGAGAAAGAGAACGGGGATTCCTTTCACGCCCATGTGCCAACTTTTTCCTTGGACAGTCCCCTTGAACCTGTGTCGATTAATTGAATTTATAAAGAAAGAGTCACCGTGCGCCCAACAAGAGAAGAAGCGGAAGCTGCCGTTCGTACATTAATTTCATGGGCAGGGGATGACCCGTTGCGCCAGGGCCTGAAGGAAACACCATCCCGTGTGGTTAAGGCGTTCCAAGAATATTTCAGCGGTTATGCGGTTGATCCATCGGCCTATCTTAGCAAAACCTTTGACGATATTGCTGGATATGACGAGGTTGTACTGCTTCGTGATATTCGTTTTGAATCGCACTGTGAACATCATTTGGCACCGATTATAGGGGTTGCGCATATTGCCTATTTACCCAATAAGCGGGTGGTTGGTATCAGCAAATTAGCGCGGGTTGTTGAAATTTTTGCCAAACGCCTTCAGATTCAGGAAAAAATGACGGCGGAAATTGCGGGGACCATCGATTCCGTTCTTCAGCCACAAGGTGTTGCTGTAATGATTGAGGCAAATCACCATTGCATGACGTCCCGTGGTGCTTATAAACCAGGAACCAGCATGATCACGTGCCAAGTGACTGGCCTTTTAAAAACCAACCCCACCCTTCGTCATCAGGTTATTAGCATGATTCAGGGGAAAAATGCTTCTGTGTTTTAGGGTGGGGGCTGATGAACTATACAAGAATGTCTCTCGTTATTGACAGAACAGGTCAGCCCGATTGCGTCCTCTGCGCAAGCCCGTTAGAATGGTGAAAATTCCATAGTACTTTCATGAAAAAATGTCAGAATCCTTAAAATCCCAATCCCCTGATGCACCGGAAAGCCCAGAACGCCGGGATTTTTTGACCCTGACTGCCTGCGCCATGGGGGCTGTTGGAATAGGAGCGGCGGCTTTACCTTTTATAAACAGCATGAATCCGGCTGCGGACGTTCTTGCGCTTGCAAGCGTCGATGTTGACGTTAGGGACATTGTGCCTGGAAAGGGAAAAACAGTCATTTGGCGGGGACGGCCTATTTTTATCCGTCACCGAACGGATGCTGAAATAAAAGCGGTTAATCAGGTTTCGCTTAAATCCTTGCCTGACCCTGAAACGGATTTAGAACGATTTTCAAAGGACCCAAAATGGCTTGTGGTGGTGGGCGTCTGCACCCATTTGGGTTGCGTGCCTAATGAAAAGAAGGATCCCACCAATGCCGGCGAAATCGATGGATGGCTTTGCCCCTGTCATGGGTCGGTTTACGATCTTTCAGGGCGTATCCTAAGCGGCCCCGCGCCAAAAAATTTAGAAATTCCGCCGTACCAATTTATTAATGACGGTTCCACGATACGCATAGGATAAATTATGAAGCTCACACAATGGATCGACCATCGTTTACCTATTTTCACGTTCTTTAACAAGGAACTGAAAAATTATCCAACCCCTAAAAACCTGAATTACCTATGGAACTTTGGATCGCTTGCGGGACTGACTTTGGTCATTATGATCCTAAGCGGTATTTTCCTTGCAATGCATTACGTACCGCATGTCGACATGGCCTTTGACAGCGTCGAACGCATTATGCGGGACGTGAATGGCGGCTGGCTAATTCGCTATATCCACATGAATGGCGCGTCGATGTTTTTTATTGTCGTCTATGTGCATATTTTCAGGGGCATGTATTACGGATCCTATAAATCGCCCCGTGAATTACTGTGGATTTTGGGTGTTGTGATTTTGTTGTTGATGATGGCAACCGCCTTTATGGGATATGTGCTGCCTTGGGGTCAGATGAGTTTTTGGGGCGCAACCGTCATTACCAATTTATTTTCAGCGTTTCCCTTCGGCGAATCCATTGTGCATTGGCTTTGGGGCGGATTTTCTGTGGATAACCCAACCCTCAATCGATTTTTTGTGCTCCATTATCTGTTTCCATTTTTAATTGTGGGGGTCAGCGGATTACACCTGGTTGCCCTGCATCAATTTGGGTCCAATAATCCCTTGGGCGTTGATGCCAAACCAAGCGATAAAATTCCTTTTCACCCCTATTACACCATTAAGGATTTATTTGGCGTTGGGGTCTTTTTGCTGATTTTCTGTCTGTTTATTTTCTTTGTCCCCAATTTTTTTGGTGAAGTTGATAACTACATTCCAGCCAACCCGCTGGTAACGCCAGCTCACATTGTGCCGGAATGGTATTTTTTGCCCTTTTACGCCATTTTGCGTTCCGTTCCTGATAAGCTGGGTGGGGTTCTGACGATGTTTGGAGCTGTATTTGTTTTGGCAATTTTGCCGTGGTTGGATCGAAGCCCCATTCGTAGCAGTCGCTTTCGGCCCATTCATAAATACTTAATTTGGGTTCTTATTTTGAATTGTTTCCTTTTGGGGTGGATAGGGTCCAAGCCGCCAGAAGGCGTGTTTTTAATCATCGGAAGATTGGCGACGGTCTATTATTTCTTTCATTTTTTAGTTGTGCTGCCTTTGTTAGGCAAATATGAACCTATACAGGCCGCCTGAGTCTCATTTCATATGAACTTATTCACACAAAAAGTAGACAAACCCTTTAAAATATCCTAGGTTTATTCTGCCACTGTCCCTTTGTTCCCGTAGCTCAGCAGGATAGAGCGCAAGATTCCTAATCTTGAGGCCGTGGGTTCGAATCCCGCCGGGAACACCACCTTCACCTCCATGGTAAAAGCCTTGCTAACAGTTCATAAGCTTGCCTGTCCTTATATTCGCCTGACGGTTTTATCTCCTCTGACATTTTCCCTAAAAAAGGGTGAGGTTCTTTACGTCATAGGTTCCAATGGGTCAGGAAAATCAACCCTTTTAAGCCTTGTTGCTGGGGTGTTTCCTTTAGGAAGAGACGATATTAAATCAGCTCCGTCTTTTTATTGTGGTCATGAAACGGGACTAAAGGCTTCCCTGACCGTTCAGGAAAATTTGTATTTTAGGTGTGAGATTTTTGGGAACTTTTTAAAGGGAAATGTTGATAAAACATTAGAAATTCTTGGTCTGGAGGCTTTGAAAGCGAGGCGTGTTGGAACGCTGTCCCAGGGGCAAAAGCAACAGGTTGCCATGGCATCAGCAATTTTGTCAAAAAAACCCCTTTGGATTTTGGACGAACCTTTTGTTAATCTGGATTCAATGGCAAAGACCAGCCTTCAAAAGGCTATTGATGATCACCTTGAAAAAGGGGGCGCTGCTTTGATTGCGACCCATGGTCCTGTAAGTGGAAAGGTGCTGACCTTGGATTAAGGTTACCCGTCAACCTTTTTGAATAAATCATCCTTGCCTTCGAACAAAAGATTAATGGCGCAGACATTCGCTTTTGACTGGTTTTTTGTGAAACCAAATTCGATGTATCCTTCATCGGTGGATGAATAGACGGGTGTTAAGTCATTGCCAGAGAAAGTAAATTCATCACCATTCCAATGGGCCAAAGGAACGTCTTTTCCGCGGCAGGAAAGCCACAGTTTTTTGTCCCGTACGGTCAGCTTCACTTTCCCATAAATCTCGTTTTCAAATTCGCCTTCATAGACCGACAGATCCTTTGGGGGACGGGGACTTTGTTGCCTTTCTCTGGCTTTGAATTGTTTGTTCTTGGCCTTAATGGTCATCATCCGCCCATAAATTTCTTGATTCCAATCATGTTCTGGAATCCCCAAATAAAGATCTAAAAAGAGTGAACGCAGTGCCTCTGGCAACATGCTGACACGCATCGCCCCCAGGTTCGACAGAACGGCAACACCAAGGTTTTGTTCGGGGATCAAAAAGATCAACGCCCTGACACCGGCAAAGCCACCCATGTGGCTAATGATGTTGACCTTCTTATCAATTCCATATTCATACAAAAACCAACCCATGCCGTAATGCACGTTATGAACGCGGGACCCTGGGAATTGTGGATCATCAGGCTTTAAATTTGCTGCCACAATATTTGACTGTCTAAGTTCGGCGCAATTTTTCTCCGACACAAGGTGGGTGCCATTGATGGAACAATTGTTTAATTGAAATAAAAGCCATTTTGACATGTCGCTGATGGATGTATTAGCCCCTGTACTTCCAGGAAATGTGTACATATGGCCCCCTATGGGAAGGGGGGTGACTTTACCATCTATAATGTGGTGGGGGGTTGCTACATTCTTTGCGGGCGACAGGCCCAAAACTTCTTTGCTTTTTCCTAAAAAGCCACTGCTTTGTGCGGCCCCTTCTAGACCTACGCTGGAATCCTTCATTCCGAGGGGCTGAAAGAAACGCTTTGTAAATAGGTCACGGATAGTTTGGCCTGTCACCTTTTCCGCAACAAGGCCTGCTACACCAAACATATGATTCTGATAGGCATAGGATCCCCTAAAGGGCGTCGTGAATGGCATTTTTGAAAGGGCATCCAGAATTTCCTTTTGGTTGCCGTTTGTGTACCAAACCGTGTCAGCTGCAAAGGGTCTAAGACCGCTTCGATGGGAAACAAGGTCCCGAATTGTGAAAGTTGGTGTGACGTTTGAATCGCTAAGCTTAAAATCAGGAAGGTACTGAACAACAGGATCGTCCCACTTGATTTTACCCTCATCCACCAATTGGGCCAAAAGGGTCGCCATAAAGTTTTTGGTTAAGGATGCAATTGGAAAAACGGTATGCTCATTAGCCGGTTCATTTTTAGAAACCTCTTTAACGCCAAAGGCCTTTTCGTAAATCACATGGCCATCTTTTACGATGGATACTGCAACAGCGGGTGCGCCCCACGTTTCCATAGAAGCCTTAATGTGTTTCTCAAAGGTTGGCAGAATACTGCGAATATCTTGTCCAAAGGAAGTATTGTAAGATAGTAAAAAGAGTATAAGCAGAGATTTACATGCAAAATTCATAGATAAAGACTTGTAAGTTTATAAAATATTAACCTTCTTTCATTATATATAGGTTAAGACGAAACATAAAGATGTTTGAATCAAGGCATCTTTTGTGTGATGGAGGATATAAAAATGAATTTCAAAGCCACAATCTTGGCGTGCGTGACGTTTTTGACAGGTATTGCGATTATTATCACCTATGCTAGCCAACAGGATCGGTATGCTATTTTTTCTCAGGACAAGGCGATTTTTGTCTTTGACCGAAAAAATGCAACCTTGAATTATTGTACGGCTAATTCCTGCCAACTGATCACCCCCTATGTTGGTACTGGTGAGGGCAGCGCCATGTTGGCTGGACTTCCCCCGCAAATGGCTATTATCGCTGGTGGGCCCGTGGTGCAACCTGCACCACAGCAACAGGCTACTGTGCAAACGGCTCCCATAGTGCAACCTGTACCATCACCGGTTTCCTCTCAAGGTTCTCTGCAAATATCACCTGTTCCAGCAGGAATGAAACCTCAGCAGGTTGTTTTGAAACCAACTCCAGTGCCTGAACCAACAGCAGCGGCAACCAAAGATGCAGAAAAGCCCGCTGATGATGACAATCAGGATTCGTCAGGTGATTCAGATTCCCCTAAAGACGATAGCAGTGCCGAGGAATCTGCGGACGATAACGGATAGGTTAGAGCAGAATTCTCTTTAGGCTTCTGCTTCAATCTTTGTAACGCGCAGAATATTGGTGCCCCCTGCGGTCCCAAAGGGAACGCCCGCGGTTATAATGATTTGCTGATGAACCTCTGCAAATCCCTCGGAAACTGCCTTTTTGCAAGCTGTGTCCACCATTTCAGAAAAACTGCTAATGTTTTTTGTTAAGGTGGCATGAACGCCCCAAACTAGGCTTAAAAAGCGCGCTGTTTTTATGTTTGGCGTTAGGGCCAAAATAGGCGACTCTGGTCGTTCTCTGGCTGCGCGAAGGGTTGTTGACCCCGTTTCAGAAAAAGTAACAATCGAGGGCACATTTAAGGTATGGGCAACTTGACGGGCGGACGCTGTGATAGCATCCGCAACTGTGTTCAAAGGGTCCAACCGACTCGCATCGAGCATTTGCCGATAAAGGGGGTCTTCTTCCGTTTTTGTGATGATACGATTCATCATGGCGACTGCCTCAATCGGGTAATCGCCTGAAGCTGATTCTGCCGACAGCATAACCGCATCAACACCTTCGTAAATGGCTGTCGCCACGTCAGAGGCTTCTGCCCTGGTAGGCGCTGGGGAATGCACCATAGAATCCAACATTTGCGTTGCAACAATTACAGGTTTTCCCGCGACACGGCACGCACGAATGATTTTCTTTTGGATGCTTGGAACTTCCTCAGGCAACATTTCAACCCCAAGGTCCCCGCGCGCAACCATAATCGCATCAGCCAAAGCAATAATTTCTTCCAAATGATGAATGGCCAAAGGTTTTTCTAATTTTGCAATAATCTTCGCTCGATTTTTGATCAGGCGTTTTGCTTCCATGACATCCTCTGGTTTTTGAACAAAGGAAAGGGCGACCCAATCAACATCTAGGCCCAAACCAAATTCCAGATCCTTTCGGTCCTTTTCAGTCAGGGCTGAAATAGGAAGCATAACCCCAGGAACGTTGACACCCTTGCGGTTTGATAATTCACCGCCAGTGATGACACGTGTTTCTGTTTTGTCTGGTCCGCAGGCTAAAATTTTAAGCCGTATTTTTCCATCATCTAAAAGCAAGTCCGTTTCAGGTTTAAGGGCTGCGAAGATCTCAGGGTGGGGAAGGCACACGCGTTCCGCTGTTCCGGGGGCTGGGTTTAGGTCTAGCTGGAATTTTTGCCCGGCTTTCAGGTCAATTTTTCCATCATTAAAGACCCCAACACGCAATTTTGGCCCCTGTAGATCCATCAGGATGGCAATAGGCCTGTTAAACTTTTTTTCAATGTCGCGAAGAATCCGAACAGAGGTTGCATGTTCTTCGTGAAGGCCATGGGAAAAATTCAGACGGAAAACATCAACGCCCTTTTCAAAAAGCTGTTCTATTTGTTCCCTTGAAGAGCTTGATGGGCCTAGTGTTGCAACAATTTTGGCTTTTCTGAAGCGACGCATTGAGACGGTTTACCCTGAAAGTTTGAGGCTATGACATTCAGTCTACAAGCCAACTTTCGAAAATCAAAGATAATTTACACCAATCCCCAACGGCGAACAGGACCTGTATCCAAGTGGACAAAACTGTCGTAGCGTCCAACCCCGCCCCCCTTTAAGGACAAGGCTGCACTTTGGATTTTCTTCAAAGAATGTCCTTCAATAAAAAGATCAGCAGCTTTTCCAAGGGTGTGCTGACTGTGCTTGGCAACCCCGTAACTGTGAATTCGAAGTTGGTTATTTGTTTCCCTGGAGCGGTATCCCGAAACAAGATGAATAGGTTTTTGTGTGTCAAGTTTTTTGGTCAGATTATGTAAAAGGGCCAAAAGCTTTTGGTCGATGGTGTGAACTACATTTGTGCGGTGATCACGAAAAAGGCGACTGATTGTTTTCAAAGCATCAGGATCAAATTGCCCATCTGCCCAAAAAACGCATTTCTTAAGGGCTTCGCCTGTGTGAATGTTGTATAAGCTTAAGGACTTTTGGGTGCCTGAAGATGGAATTATTTCATCAAACTTTGACCAAGACATGGGCAACGCAAGCGAGATAAGCGATACCCCGCCCCACTTCAGCAGGTCCCGCTTTGATAAAAGTGCCGTTTGTTTAGTCTTTGATTCCAATTTTCCTGCTTATAGAAAGAATTGTCTTAACTATGGCCAAAGAATAAAGTGTATTCAAAAAAGAATCAAGGTGCGCGATTAAATTGGTTTAGCAGATTACCCCCCCATAGTTAGCCCTGCGGCCTTGACCGCAGGGTCCCAGAAAAACTGGAGCGCCCCCTGGGGGGCACAGCAGTGAGGAAGAACGTTCTTTAGAATGCGTAGGATGCTTTCAAAACAAGCTCTGCACCTGTTTCGTGTTTTCTGGCCTTTCCAGTTGCCAGGGCTGAAAGGGTCACGTTATTTGTAAACATCGCCACACACCCAATTGTCGCCGTTGCATAGGTCTTAATTTCGTTCGAAATAGGCACTGAGAAAAGGTTTCCAGTGTCTGTAAAGCCTAGGTTTGCATTTGTCTTTTTATCGATTGGATTTTCTCTAAGGGCTGAAATACCAATTAACGGTTTCACCAAAACTTCGTTAACTAACACTGTATGTTCAAACCGCGCACCAATTTCAATGTCAACGGCTTTGCCTGTTGAGGAAGGAACGGACAGGTTAAAAGCGCCCGCATTGTTTTCTTGGTAACTGCCTTCGTAAGAATAGCGGTACCCAAGTTCAACGAACGGATCAACAGACGAATTTCCAGAGTATACCTTGTAGCCAACACGAACGCGTCCTGATCCGTCCCATCCGCGGTGGCTTCCCTTAGCAGTCAGACCAAGGGCATTAATGTTTCTTTCCGAAGTGTAACGACTTTGCCCGTAAGTGACTGACCCATCAACAGTAAGTCCACCCTCTGATTTTTCATATCCGCCGTAAATACCAAGGTATCCAGCGTCAATATCACCTGTTCCGTTACTGAAGTCTTGGCTATAGGAACTGATAGAACCACCCGTTAAGACACCCATGATAATGTTTTCAGAAACATAGTGACCAACACCAAAGGCTGTTCCTGCGGTTTTGAAGGACAGTCCTGTTACCTGGTCATAGGATTTTAATCGATTTAACCCACCATAAGGCTGAATCCAGATATGGCTTTTTTCATTGGACAAGAAAACGGGTTTCAGAGTCATTTTGGGTTGTTCAAAGGGGGTTGCCATGGACACAGGGCCATTATTGACATTCTGAAGCGCTATGGGGTCAACCATGGAATGAACCGATTGGAACTGTAGGAATGGCAACTGTTGGCTTAGGTGCGTAAAATATTGCTTCTGAGAGGAGGTGAAGGATTGGAAGGCACCCAAATTGCCCACCCTATTTTGCCTTGCTGCCCGCGCTGCTTCCCTTGTAATCGAATTGGTGATACGGACATTGTTTGGCATTTTGTCTCTTTTGTCCATCATTTCCATAGACTGATGCACCATCTGGTCAACTGCTGCTTTGACTGTTGACGCACCGAGAGAGTTCCAATATGAACCCCGACTTCCCGCCATAAACGCATCGGTCATTAACCGGACTTGGACTGAGGATAGGTGGGATTTTTGGACTTCCTGTAGGACAACTTGGTTCATGGCGTTATAGGAAATACTGAAAACCAAAATTCCGTTGTTTGAATCTGAGACAATCAAATAATTCCCATCAGGACTGAATACTCCATATAGTGGCTGGCTCATACCAGTCGAGGTCGATGTAACCAAATTACCGCCCGCATCATAGACTTGAATTCCAACAGCCTGCGATGTATCACTCGAGAAAACATATAAATAACCCTGAGAATCGAAGGTTAATCCCTGGGCACCTGGCGCTTTAGGGTCAGAAAAAGGTAATAAACTATTAATGGTGCCTTTTTCAACCGCACCAGCTACTGTAAGTGCAAACACTGTATTTGTTCCTGGTTGAACAGCTACACCAGTATAGTTCGTAGTAGTCAAAGTTGTGTTTGTAGAAGCAGCTGTTCTTATATCTGTACGTTTTTCAATATTACCGGCCGGATTAATATCGTATAGTGCCCCTGTACTATCAAAAGCTAGGGTACTTACGTTGGCGGCAGGGACACCACCTGGTGCGAATACAGGTGCTGCGGCGCCCCCTAAGGCATGATGTGTATCGTCAATAGGATGGACCTGAGAAACGCCTGCTACAGTCGGAACAATCATTGCGTACAGCGTTCCATTATAAGATGCCAACTGCCCAACGCCATTGTTAAGAGGGGTGTCTGCGACAGAATTATAAGTATAATTTGCAGCATTTGCTGGATTAAAATTTTGGATATAATCAATCGCGGCTTTACTAGTTGTAGCATCTGGAATAGCCCACCCCCAATAAAGCGTGTTTCCTTTAAAGCCAACACCTGAAGTACCGCGCACTGTATCCGGAATCGCCCCCACATAAGTAATTTGGGGCGCTGTACTCGCCATTGCCGTGCTTGCTAAAAGACATAAAATCGAAACTGTTTTTTTAAGTGCCATGATAAATTCCCCTTTGTTTGCGTTTGGTCATTCCGGGCTCAACCCCCACCTTCGTCATTGCGAGCGAAGCGCGGCAATCCAGAAAAAATACAACTGGATCGCATCGTCCCTTCGGTTCTCGCGATGACGAGAAAAGAAGAGCGGGCCCACAGTGACAGAAGAAGGTTTCACCTTTCTCCACTTTCCTTTAAGGTAATCATCACATAGTTAAAATTTTATTAAAAGTATTTTTGTGACGTTCTGAATTCAGACACCACTTCGAAGACGCCTGTGCCAACAATTCATTCCAACCATCTTAGCCATTCCCAAACCAAAGCCGATTTGTTACAATTAATTAAATTTTATTTAAATATTATTATATTTTGATGTTAGGCTTTGACTTAGCCGTTTTTATTTTTTGTGGTTGCGTTACCCTCGGGACATTCCTGTATTTCTATCAGCGTAACCGCAGCCTCCATGTTAAATCTCAGATTTTAGCGGCTGAAACCCATACCCAAAACATTTTCCTAAGCAATTTAGTCAGTGCCTGGTGCTATTGGTATGAAGGGGACAACTTTCTAACGTGTTCCCCTTATTTTCGGGAAACCTTGCGTTTTGACCCAGAACAACCCTTGCAGATGTCTGATCTGTCCAGGGTTTTTGGGGAATCAAGTTTTAGTCCCTTTCACAAGGCCCTTAATCACCTAAGCGACTTTGGCGGGGACTTTTCCTTGCAACTTTCACTGTTCAACGACACGGCACATTTGGTGGTTAAAGGACGTTCCATTACCTGTCCACCAACCCATTCAAAGTATGCCCATTCAATTTCTTCCCCAAGGCAAATGATTATCCTTTGCTTGACGGATATTACCCAAACGGCCCAAGAAAAAAATCAATATCACGCCCTGCATAAGGAAAAAAGCGAGGAGGCTGAAATCCTTCGTGACCTCATCAATGCGGCCCCTTTAGCCTTGTGGCACCGGGATGCCAATGGCCGTATTCTTTATTGTAATTCAGCCTACGCTGGTATTCTTGAAACAAGTACCCACCGAACCATTGCGGAAAACAGGGAACTAATAGATTCCAGGTACCCAACGAATACCTATGACCTTTCAAGGCGGGCCCTTGAATCAAAAAGCAAGCAAGTTATGCGCACCCACATGGTTGTCGAAGGGCAGCGCTGCTTTATGGAAATAGCAGAAATTCCCGTTCCTGATACAAACATGACCGTTGGTTATGCCATGGATATAACCGAAATCGAAGAATCAGAATTGGAATTATCTAGGCACATCAACGCCCATCAGGAAGTTTTGGATCAAATATCAGCCCCCATCGCCATCTATGGTGCTGATATGCGCATCAAGTTTTTCAACCATGCGTACCGTAAAATTTTTGAATTGGACGAAGCTTGGTTATACAGCCGCCCAACCTTAGGGGAAATTCTTGAAAACTTACGGGAGAGACGCTATCTTCCCGAATATTCCGACTTTCCCACACACAAAAGGGCAAGGCTGGCCCTTTTTAACAGCATCTTTGACCCCCTTCAAGAAGTCTTGCACCTGCCAAACGGACAAACATTGCGCCTTGTTATCTCCCCCTATCCCTTAGGGGGCCTTTTGTACCTGTTTGATGACATTACTGACAAGCTGATGCTAGAGCGTGGATACAACACTCTTGTTGCCGTTCAAAAGGAAACGCTGGATCATCTTTACGAAGGTATCGTTGTGTTTGGAAGCGATAACAGGGTCCGTCTATCTAATCCTGCCATCAGTAAAATTTGGCATTTATCCGAAGAACAACGAGGTGCCGACCGTCATATCAATGAACTTTTGAAGGACGTTTCCCCCCTTTTCAAAGAGGCACAGGAAAGCAAGATCTGGCGGAAAAAAATGATGGACATTGTTAGCCTTCGCCGAAATGATCGGGGGAAATTTATGCTTCAAGGGGACAGAATGATTGAATATTCCTACATCCCCCTGCCTGATGGTTCCCATCTGGTAAGCTTTGTCGATGTATCAGATCGCTGGCGGTTCGAGCAAACACTTCAAGAACGCACCCAAACATTGGAAAGGGCCGATCGCCTAAAGTCAGATTTTATATCCTTGGTTTCCTATGAACTTCATTCACCTTTAAACACAATTGTCGGGTTCATTGAAATTCTGATCAATCAATATTTTGGGCAACTGAACGAACGTCAGCTGGATTATTGTCAGGGAATCTCGGATGCCTCCGAACGGTTAATGAACCTGATTAATGACATGCTGGATTTAGCGAATATCGAGGCTGGAAAGCTTAGCCTTGAATTCCAAAAAATCAATTTAAAGAAATTTCTGGCAAGTCTGGCTGATCTTGTCTATAACCGGGCCCAGGGCCAAGGCCTTGAATTGATTACAGAAAACACCAGCAAGGTTGCGACCATTTATGCCGATCAAAGGCGCTTGAAACATGCCCTTTTCAACCTTTTAACCAACGCCATCAAATTCACCCCAACCGGCGGGAAAATCACCCTAGCTGTTTTTGACGACCCAGAAAACTCAAATTATATATGCATCGCAATCAAAGACACAGGCGTTGGCATTAGCCCAGAAGATCAAGAAAAGATATTTAATTTATTTCAGCATGGAACCCTAACGCACAGTAGCCAAATGGGGGCAGGTCTTGGCTTATCGCTTGTTAAAAGTTTGATTGAATTACATGGTGGTCAAATCATGTTGACCTCGGAAGAAAATCAGGGAACTGTGATGACCTGCCGCCTTCCTATTAAGCCTGTAGGCAAAGAACCAAAGCCAGAAAAATCAGAAAAAGATACACAATCGAATAACTAAAAAGGGCAAGGGGATGACGCCCAAACAGGCAGACGGCTGCCGAAAAACAAACGAATCCAAGTCCCAGGAAAGAAGCAGCTACCAGGTACAAAGGTCCAGTCATCTGTAGGTAAACTGGCAAGTACGAAGACAGAACCGTTAAAACCGTGTAGATAAAAATCTGATTTTTTGTGGACCTTGTGCCCCTAAGGCAAGGCAGCATAGGGATGCCTGCTTTCTTGTAGTCGTCGCTGCAATGCAAGGATAACGCCCAAAAATGGGCAGGTGTCCAAAGAAAAATGATCAGAAATAAGACCCACGCTTCTAAGGAGGCAGTGCCTGTAACTGATGCCCAACCAATAACAGGGGGAAGGGCACCAGCTGCACCGCCAATGACAATGCTTTGCGCCGTTCTGGGTTTTAGAAAAGCTGTGTAAATCAGCACATAATAAACAATGGTAAATGCTAACAGAAAAGCAGCCAACGCATTAACAACCACCATCATCATAAGGACAGAGCCACTTGACAGAACCAATCCAAAAGCAAGGGCTGTGTCAGGGTCAACCCGGCGAGCCGGCAAAGGACGGTCAGCCGTTCGTCGCATCAAAGCATCAAGGTCCCGTTCCCACCACATATTTAGGCATCCAGCAGCCCCAGCCCCCATTGCTAAGCTTAGTATGGCTGCAAAACCGATGATGGGCTGAATTGTTCCAGGCGCCAGCCATAGGCCACAAAACCCCGTAAAGACCACAAGCGACATAACTCTGGGTTTTAAAAGACCCCAAAAATCGTTTACGCATGAATCATAAAGGCAGGTCTTGATCATACCGGCACAGACGGTTGATGCTCAAAAGTATGAAAAGGGGGCGGTGAAGAAACTGTCCATTCCAACGTTGTCGCCCCTTCTCCCCAAGGATTAGAAGGGCAAAGCTTTTTATCGTGAAAGATTCGATAAACAACATACAAAAAGAACAAAGCCCCAAAACCAGAGAAAAAGCCCCCGACTGAGGAAACCAGATTCCACCCTGAATACGCATCTGGATAATCTGGAATACGGCGCGGCATACCAGAAAGCCCTAAGAAATGCATGGGAAAGAAAAGCACATTCACGCCAATAAACGTCAGCCAGAAATGAATTTTTCCAAGGGTTTCGTTGTATTGGTACCCTGACATTTTTCCAACCCAATAATAAAATCCACCAAAAAGACCAAAGACAGCACCCATAGATAAAACATAGTGAAAATGGGCCACAACGTAATAGGTGTCATGCAGGACAACATCAACTTCCCCGTTCGCAAGAACGACGCCGGTAAGTCCCCCAATTGTAAAAAGAAGGACAAACCCTGTTGCAAAAAGCATTGGCGTTTTGAACGTTATGGAACCACCCCACATGGTTGCAATCCAGCTGAAAACCTTAATGCCTGTTGGTATGGCAATCACAAGGGTTGCAATTGTAAAGTACGCCCGAACTGAGGCGTCCAGGCCAACTGTAAACATATGATGCGCCCAAACGACAAACCCCAACACCCCGATTGAAACCATCGCATAAGCCATTCCCAAATAGCCAAACACAGGTTTTTTTGAAAAGGTTGATATGATGTGACTGACAATGCCAAAGGCTGGAAGAATCATAATGTAAACTTCAGGATGACCGAAAAACCAAAAAAGGTGCTGGAATAAAACAGGATCCCCGCCGCCTGCAGGATCAAAAAAGGTTGTTCCAAAATTCCGGTCAGTTAACAGCATCGTAATACCCCCTGCCAAAACAGGAATGGAAAGCAGAAGAAGAAACGATGTGATCAGTATTCCCCACACAAACAGGGGCATCTTATGAAACCCCATTCCCGGGGTGCGCATATTAAAGATAGTTGTGATAAAGTTAATCGCCCCCAGAATTGACGACGCCCCTGCCACGTGAAGGCTTAACAGCATAAAATCAACAGAAGGCCCAGGGTGGCCTATGGTTGAACTCAACGGGGGATAAAATGTCCACCCCGTTCCAGCGCCAGAGCCCGTAATTGCCGCCAAAATAAGAAGAATAAGGGATGGAACCAATAACCAAAAACTGACGTTATTCAGACGTGGAAAAGCCATATCTGGCGCCCCAATCATAATCGGCACGAACCAATTTCCAAAGCCCCCAATCAAAGCAGGCATTACCATAAAGAAAATCATCAAGAATCCGTGGGCGGTGATAATGACGTTATAAAGCTGATGATCGCCGTTCAAAAGTGTTCCCCCTGGAAACATCAATTGGGCCCGAATCAGCATGGATAAAAAACCACCCAAAAGACCCGCCATAACGGCAAAAATAATATAAAGGGTGCCTATGTCCTTGTGATTAGTCGACAAAATCCACCGCCGCCAACCAGAAGGCACCGAATGAGAAAGAAGGTGATTTGATTGTGTCATGGTGGTTATAAAACGCCTTTGCTTTTCAACCACTCATCATACTGTTCTTTTGAAACGGCGTGAATAGCAATCGGCATGAATCCGTGACGCACGCCGCATAATTCGGAACATTGCCCGTAATAAACCCCCTCTTTTGCAATCCGAAACCAGGTTTCGTTAATGCGGCCAGGGACAGCATCCTTTTTAATACCAAGCGAGGGAACGGCAAAACTGTGCAAAACATCGGTTGAGGTTACAAGCACCCGAACCGTTGTATCAAGGGGGACAATCACCCGGTTATCAACCTCTAACAGGCGCGGTTGGCCGGGTTTCAAGTCCTTATCTTCAATCATGTAGCTATCGAAGGTAATGGTTTTAAGGGGGTCTTTTGTTGGGTATTCATATGACCAGTACCATTGGTGTCCAATGACCTTGATCGTAATTTGGGCATCTTGCGGTCTATCAAGGGCAAATAAAAGCTTAATGGATGGAATGCCAATAATGACCAGAATCATGACAGGGATCAGCGTCCAGACAACCTCAAGAAGCATATGATGAGACGTCGTGCTTGGAATTGGATTTTTCTTAGTCCTAAATCTGTAGATAACATACGCCAACAAAAGAATGACAAAGCACGCAACAGTTATGATGACAATCAGAAGTAAGTGATGCATGGAGGCAATCCCCTCCATCATGGGCGATGCTGCCTTTTGAAACCCCATTTGCCACGGCTCAGGTTGGCTTGCAGCCCCAGGACCCATGGACATAAGAAGAAGAAAATAAATCAAACGTCGCCGCCCCCTAGAACCACCTTCCTGAATTCTAGTCAAAAAGGCGTCTAACAACAAGGGGTGGCTCGACTTCCAACCCCCTACGCCTTATGCTTTTTTGCATCCAAATAGGGTTTTAAGTAATGTCCCGTATAACTTGCGGTGACCTTGCAGATATCTTCAGGCGTTCCGACCGCGACCACTTTTCCGCCCTTGGCCCCGCCCTCAGGACCCATGTCGATAACCCAGTCAGCAGTTTTGATAACCTCTATGTTATGTTCAATAACAACAACCGTGTTTCCCTGGTCAACAAGGGTATGTAGAACCTCTAGCAATTTTCGAACATCCTCAAAATGCAAACCCGTTGTTGGTTCGTCTAAAATATAAAGGGTGCGTCCCGTGGCCCGTCTGGACAATTCTTTGGCCAATTTAACACGCTGGGCTTCCCCCCCTGACAGGGTAGTTGCCTGTTGACCCACGTGAATATATCCAAGGCCCACTTGTTCCAGACTTTTCAATTTATCCCGTACCAGTGAATGCGCTGCAAAAAACCCAACAGCTTCCTCTACGGTCATGTCCAAAACATCAGCGATCGTTTTGTCCTTATAGGTGACTTCAAGGGTTTCACGATTATATCGTTTTCCTTGGCACTGATCACACTGAACGTACACATCTGGTAGGAAATGCATTTCAATTTTGATAACGCCGTCCCCCTGACAGGCTTCGCAGCGACCGCCCTTCACGTTAAAGGAAAAACGTCCGGGACTATACCCCCGTGCCTTAGCTTCTGGCAACCCTGAATACCATTCCCGAATTGCTGTAAAACACCCCACATAGGTTGCAGGGTTTGATCGTGGGGTGCGCCCAATGGGTGACTGATCAATATCAATAACCTTATCGATGTATTCCATGCCAAGCAGTTTTTTGTGGGCACCTGGGATTTCGCGGCCATTATTCAGGGCACGGGAAATAGCCTTGTACAAGGTCTCAATAACAAGGGACGATTTTCCGCCCCCAGACACACCCGTTACACACGTAAAAGTCCCAAGGGGAATTTTGACGTTCACATTTTTAAGGTTATTGGCGGATGCACCCAAAAGCTCTAGAAACTTTTCTGAATGCCCAGGGCGCCTTTGGGACGGAAGGTCAATAAACCGTTTTCCTGTCAGGTATTGCCCTGTAACACTGTCCTGACAATCCATAATATCTTGGGGCGTTCCTTGGGCAATGATTTGCCCCCCATGAATGCCCGCAGCTGGCCCCATATCAATGACATAGTCAGCCGTTCGAATGGCATCCTCGTCATGTTCCACAACCACAACCGTATTACCAAGATCACGTAGGTGCTTAAGGGTTTCTAAAAGACGATCATTATCACGCTGATGCAAACCAATTGACGGTTCGTCCAGAACATACAAAACACCTGTCAAGCCAGAACCAACCTGGGATGCAAGGCGAATTCGTTGACTCTCGCCGCCTGACAAGGTTCCAGCTGACCTCGACAAACTTAGATAATCAAGCCCAACATTAACTAGGAAGTATAACCGCCCATTGATTTCTTTTAAAATTCTTGAGGCAATTTCTTGTTCCTTGGGGGTTAATTTCAGGTTTTGAAACCACTCAAGGGCACTTTGAATCGACAGATCGCAGACCTGCGCTATATCACGGCCATTAATTTTAACGCACAAAGCCTCTGGTTTTAGACGCTTTCCTTCGCAGACAGAACAAGGATGTTCATTTTGAAAGCGGGACAGATTTTCCCGAACCCAGTCGCTTTCTGTTTCCTGCCAGCGTCGTTTAAGGTTTGGAATAACCCCCTCAAAAGCTTTTTTAGTAATATAGTTTCGAACGCCATCGTTAAACTGAATGGGAATAACTTCTTTGTTGGACCCATAAAGAACAGCTTTTTGGACATGTTCGGGCAATTCATTAAAGGGTGCAACTGGCGAAGCATCGTAATATTTTACAACGCCTTCTAGAACCTGGTTGTAATATTCCCTGGAATAGGAACTGCGTTTGCTGGTTTGGGAATCATCGCTCCAGGGCAAAACAGCCCCTTCGCGAATGCTTTTTGTCGGACTTGGAACAATAAGGGTTGGATCAAAGACAATTTCAACCCCAAGGCCATCGCAGCTGGGGCAAGCCCCTTGGGGACTGTTAAAGGAAAAAAGCCTGGGTTCAATTTCATCCAAGGTGAATCCGGAAACAGGGCAGGCAAATTTGGCTGAAAAAGTTGTAACCTCGCCGCCATCAGCATTTTCCAACCAAACAAGCCCATCGCTTAGGCTCAGGGCCGTTTCAAGGGAATCCGCAAGGCGCGTTCTCCATTCCGGTTGATCTTCTTCCGGAACAACCAGCCGGTCTACAACAACAGCAATGTCATGCTTAACATTCTTGCTTAAGGTCGGGGCATCATCCAGGTCATAAACTTTGCCATCTATTTTGGCGCGCTGAAACCCCTTTTTCTTAAGGTCCTGCAATTCCTTTTTATATTCCCCTTTGCGTCCACGGGCAATCGGCGCCATCAGAAAAAGACGGGCCTTGGGGGGCATTGTTATAATCCGGTCAACCATTTGGGTGACAGTCTGCGCCTCAATAGGCAGGCCTGTTTCCGGTGAATGGGGGACGCCCACACGGGCATACATCAACCTTAGATAGTCATAAAGTTCTGTCACCGTTCCAACGGTCGAACGGGGGTTTTTAGACGTCGTTTTTTGTTCAATTGAAATAGCCGGGCTTAGGCCATCGATTGAATCAACGTCTGGTTTTTGCATCAATTGCAAGAATTGACGGGCATAGGCTGACAGGCTTTCAACGTAACGCCTTTGTCCTTCGGCATAAAGGGTATCAAAGGCAAGCGAGGATTTACCTGAACCACTAAGCCCCGTAATGACAACAAGCTTGTCACGGGGAATGTCCACATTGATATTTTTTAAATTATGTTCGCGTGCGCCACGAATACTGATTTGATGCTGGCTCATGATTAAAAAACATTAAAGATAAAATAAGGTTCCCCAGTTATAGCAATGATTATTTACAAGAGATATCTTTATGTTGGTTCTTGTGGGAATAGACTTTCTAAGCAGCCTAGCTAATATGCAATTCCAAATGTTTGCCGGCAGCCAAGGCAAATTTGTTCAAGGTTTTGACACTGGGTAATACTGTTCCTGACTCAAGGCGCGCAATAACTGATTGAGTCGTTCCCATTTTTTGTGCAATTTCTTCCTGAGTCAGTCCAGCTCTTGAACGAGCTTTAATTAACTCGATCGCAATCTTGTATTCAAGCTCTAAAGCCTCGTATTCTTTCTTAAAGTCACTGTCTTTCATCCATTGGTTTTTAAGAGTCTCAAACTCCATCCACTTTTTCATTTAAACCTCCCTTGACCGTTTAAGAGCACATTCCATTGCTTGCTTAGGAGTTTTTTGTGTCTTTTTTATAAAAGCATGCAAAAGACCAACTCTTTTTTGAGAAAGCGCCACATAAATAACCCTAGATATCCCATCTCTTCCAGAAAGGCGTATTTCCCAAAGCTTATTCCCTAAATTCTTGACATGAGGCTCTCTAAGCTCCAAAGGGCCTAGTTGCTGAATTAGCTCTAGTAGACGCGCAAGTTTAGCCTTCATATCAGAAGGTAACTGGTCAAGCTCATCTATTGCATCTGGATGCACAAGGATATCCCACTTCATCCAAGGAATATAGCAAAAAAGCTATTCTTTGTCAACGACACATTACACAATCGCACTAGCACTCTTTAGAAAAAGATTGCCTCTAAGGGGTCTTTTGCGTTACAAATGTCCTTAAATAATTTAGCAGTTTTTGAGTGTAAAATGAAAAAAGATATTCACCCTGATTACCACAAAATTAAAGTTGTTATGACTGATGGTTCCACCTTTGAAACTCGCAGTACCTGGGGTAAAGAGGGTGACACCTTGCAGCTTGACATCGACCCAAAATCCCACCCAGCTTGGACAGGTGCGGGACATAAGCTTCTTGATATGGCAGGTCAGATCAGCAAGTTTACCAAGCGCTATCAGAATTTCGGGGCTGCTCCGAAGTAAAACTATTTATTGGGGGCTGATCACGTGGCATTACCAAACGCGTTGGAATCAGGCCCCGATTATCTTTTAGGTCTGAATTCCGTTCAACGTTCCGCTGTTGAAGCAACAGAGGGTCCGGTTCTTGTTTTAGCCGGCGCTGGAACAGGAAAGACGCGCGTCTTAACAACGCGTCTTGCCCATATTTTAACGACAAATCTTGCTTATCCTGGACAGATTTTGGCAGTGACCTTTACGAATAAGGCCGCCCAAGAAATGAGAGAACGCATCGCCCACCTTTTGGGACGATCTGTTGAGGGGATGTGGCTTGGAACATTTCATTCCCTTTGCGTTAGAATTCTAAGGTCCCATGCCGAATGGGTTGGCTTGCAGCCTAATTTCACCATCCTAGACACTGACGATCAGCTAAGGTTAATCAAACAAATCCTAAAGGCCGAAAATATTGACGACCGTCAATTCCCGCCCCGCCTTATCCTTTCCGTTATCAGCCGCTGGAAAGACAGGGGTCTGACCCATGACCGGGTCAAACGGGGGGAACACGATCTAGCTGCCAAAATTTATGAACAATATCAGGATCGCCTTCGTGTTCTGAATGCCGTTGATTTTGGGGACCTTTTGCTTTTGTGCCTGACTTTGTTCAAGGAAAAACCAGAAATTCTCGCATCCTATCAGGAAAAATTTCAATACATTTTGGTGGATGAATATCAAGACACCAACGTTGCCCAATATTTGTGGCTACGTCTTTTGGCGCAAGGGTCGAACAACCTTTGCTGCGTTGGGGACGACGATCAATCCATTTATGGTTGGCGGGGGGCCGAAGTTGGCAATATCCTAAAATTCGAAAAGGATTTTCCGGGCGCGACCATCATTCGCCTTGAACAAAATTATAGGTCAACATCCTCTATCTTAGGGGCTGCCAGCGGTCTGATCGCCCACAACCAGGGTCGGCTTGGCAAAACCTTGTGGACTGACGATAAAACCGAAGGCGACCCTGTTTTAATTCGGGGAACTTGGGATTCCGAAGATGAAGCCAGGTTTATTGGGGATCAAATTGAAGACCTTCAACGAAGCGGTGAATCCTTAGGCAAGGTCGCTGTGTTAGTTCGGGCCGGTTTTCAAACCCGTGAATTTGAAGAACGCTTTTTAAAGCTAGGCATTCCCTACCGTGTGGTCGGTGGACCGCGATTTTATGAACGGATGGAAATCAGGGATTCTTTGGCGTACTTAAGATTACTTGTTCAACCGGATGATGGTCTGGCGTTTGAGCGGATTGTTAACGTTCCAAAGCGCGGCATTGGCAACACAACCGTTCAAGCCATCCATGTCTTAGCCCGCGAACAAGGTGTTTCCCTGTCAAAAGCAGCCCGTTATTACGCCGAAGCCCAGGAAAAAGGGGCAGCCCGCGTAGCCTTGCGCAGATTTTTTCAAGATATGGACCGTTGGAGGTCCTTACTGGACATAGAACCCCACGTAGAGGTTGCCAAGATTGTTCTGGATGAATCAGGATACACAACCATGTGGCGGGAAGATAAATCTGCTGATGCCCCAGGAAGGCTTGAAAACTTAAAAGAATTGGTCAGAGCCCTTTCTGAATTTGAATACATACCAGGGTTTTTGGAACATGTCAGTTTGGTGATGGATAATAACCAACAAGCAGAACAAGAAGTTGTCAGCCTTATGACCCTGCACGCTGCCAAAGGACTTGAGTTTAACACGGTCTTTCTAGCCGGCTGGGAAGAGGGGTTATTTCCCCACCCCCGAAGCCTTCAAGAAACAGGCCAATCGGGTCTTGAGGAAGAACGGCGCCTTGGGTACGTTGGCATAAGCAGGGCCCGCAAAAAGGCCATCATTACCTATTGTTTACAAAGGCGTATGTACCATGGTTGGCAACCCGCGATTCCATCCAGGTTTATTAAGGAAATTCCGGCGCAATATTCTGTTCACATTACAGCCAATGGGGGCGAGGTTTCCGCGCGCCAAGTTCCCGTTACAAAATCCACCTTTTTAGAAAAGCCACTGACCTACCACTCTTTTCAAGTTAGTGATCGCGTTTTCCACCAGAAATTCGGTTATGGTGAAGTTATGGAAATAGAGGGCGACAAACTAGAAATTGAATTTGATGATGCTGGCAGTAAAAAAATCATCGCGGACTTTGTAACAAGGGCTTAAAGAATGTCGACTTCAGAATTATGGTGCCTTCGGATTCGCCTTCCCTATAAAGGGCTTGATGGGGTTATCCAGCTTTTAGAAAGCATGAACATGCAGGCCATAAGTTTTGGCGAATGCGAAGACGCTTTACCTCTGGAAGATTTAGACGACCAAGGCTTTCCCATCGCCAGTGAATTTTATGCCGAAGGCTATAGCAAGGTTTGCCCAGGCAAAGAAATAGTTAAGCAAAACTTAGAAATCCTATCCGCCCTTTTGGGCGTACCCGTTCCCACATTGACACTTGACCCGGTTGATAATACGGACTGGCTTTCTGTTTGTTACCAGCACTTAGCCCCCAGGCAATTGGGCCGTTATTATGTCTTTGGCAGTCACAACCCAGCCCCAAGTGACCCTGACTTAATTCCTTTAAAGATTGACGCTGCAACGGCCTTTGGCAGCGGCGACCATCCAACCACAAGCGGGTGTTTGTTGGCCTTGGATGGGTTGACCGAGAAAAATAACTTTAAAGCAGCCTTAGACATGGGTTGCGGGTCAGGCATTTTGGCTATTGCCATGGCTAAAACTTGGCCGCAAGGTCATGTAATGGCCGCTGACAATGATCCGGAATCTGTTCGGGTAACAAAACAAAATGCACTTTTAAATGAATGCCAGACTATAACAGCCTTGGTCAGCGAAGGCTTTCAATCCCCACAAATTACCCAGGCAGGCCCCTTTGATCTAATCACGGCAAACATTCTAGCCAAACCCCTATGCCTTATGGCGCCTGATATGAAGCAATGCCTAAAATCAGGAGGGTTTGTCATTCTTTCTGGCCTTTTGAATCGGCAAAGCCCTGATGTGCTGAAGGCTTATGAAGCAGAAGGGTTTGTTTTGATTAAGACCTATCCCATAGAGGATTGGGTCACTTTACTCCTCCAGAAGAAAAGCTCTTGAAGGGGTTTTCGACATTCCCTCAAACAAATGCCCAAGGTCTGGAAGTTGCTTAAGATAAGCTTGTGCTTCCGTGGCGTTTCGCCTTAAAAGTTCCTTGAAAATCTCTTCTTGTTCTTCTTGCGACTTATTCAAAATAATTTCAAAAAGTTCCTGCAGTTTCGAAAACTTATTTGCATTAATTTGAATAATCAATCCCCCATAATGAGCAGGTGCCTTATCACCCAAAAGCGCCTGCCATTTTTGTCCCCCCGTGCAGGAACGATCCTTCGTTTCATCTTTCATTCCACTCTGCCAGGTATGGTGTTTTCTGCCTTCTCTGAAAGGGGTTACCTTTCTAGGGGCAGCACTTTCAACGCCCATCAGTACACCAGCAAATCCATTAAAGCGACCGATTGTGATACAGACATGACCCAGTTGATATTTTCCCCTGTGCTTCGGGCTAAATCTTCCATAACTTTGACCCTCAGGACCTATGAAGTGTCCCATTTCATTTTGATTTCCAACGCCGCCCAAGGGAATATCAACGCCTCTGTTGCTTCCCTTAAGGGTATTTAAAACCCCAAAGCGAAGTTTATCTTCCTGGAGCCCTTCCCCTTCCTCGCTAACTCCGTGGGAAGAAAAGGACCTGATATAATCTATGTCCGGAGATTTTTTATAGTTTCCTGATAAAAGGAGATTGTATAACATTTTTTCTGTAATCCCCTGCGATTTAAACACAGTTCGCTGCCCATGACTGAGGGCTGAAGCAAGGGGATAAGGAAAATCAACCATTTGTTGGTAATCTGGGTGATCTTTTGATTTTACAGAAGCGTTATCCTTGGTAACACACCGCAAAGGTATAAAGGCCAGTGTCAAAAACCAGCGTTTCAAAAAATTTTGCACCTTTTCAAGTTTTCTTAGGTGTTTTTCTTTCAAACGTTTTCCACCAACGCTTTTAGCAACATCGAACAGTGTGTGATACCAAATTTTAACATCCGCCCTGAATTGAGATATGATCGCCCTTTCGTTATAGCCACCCTCCAAGGCTTTCTCTTGCATCCACGTTTCGCTATCGACGTCCCAGTCTTCTGGATTTGAAAAATCTCCGATACAGTCTATGCCACATTCCGTAATGTCAGGAAATCCATCGATTATTTCTGTTTCCCCAAGGATGTTCAATGATATTGCCGAATCAAAAGATTCGTTATTAGGGGAATCTCTTATTGTATCTGCATGACCTTTTACAAAACTAAAGGATTCTTCAGTCGCACCAAGTGAGCAGGAACAAATAGCCAAAAGGAGAATAAGATTCAATAAACGAAAAAAGGAGCTCTTTACTTTCACGTTATTAAATCTCTTAAGAACTTTTATTCCTTAAAAAGACTGTAGTTTAAAATATTTAACATAAAGTTAAAAAAGGAGAATCAGGCACCAAAGCCCAAACATTCTCTAAAGCCCCTGAAGATTCTTGCTGCATACCCGCGAGTTGCACGGGTTGCATCATAAGCCGTATTCAGCAAGGGATTCATAAGGCCTGAAATGACGCAAAAGTTTCGATCAAAATTCCCGCCATGGTGCCCATGATGTTCCTTTTGAGTAATCAAAAGTCCCAATGCTTGAAGTCCTCTTACAACCCGGTAATCTTTGTAGCCACCATGGCCGATAAGATGAGTAAGTCCTGTCCACATATTAAGGGCTGTAACACCGCACAGTATTTCTGCGGGAACGTCATACCCATAAAGGTGCAATAAAGTCGCTGCCCCTAGGGCAAGATAAGCACCAACGTGATATTTTTTATTGTTTGCCCATAGGCTGGTGTCGTAGACATCCAAAGGTTCTTTATGGTGGTCTTGGGCCCCTCTAAAAACATCGGCAAGGGATTCGGGAAAGATTTCAGGGTCAAGGCTGTCTGTGATTATATGCCCAATTCCGCTGGCTAAATCTGCCATAAGGTATCCCCCAACTAGACCCCCTAAAAAGTAGGTTGGTTCTAAACCTTCAAACGTCTTACTGAATTCATAGGCAAGCCATAGATACGCAGGAGTTGCAGTAAGAAGGAAATCAAGTTTTTCGGAAGAATTTTCAAACAGGGGCGGATTAACATGTGCGCTGCGATGAACAGTTTCTGGAGGCTCGAACACATCATTATAATTAGCGGGATCATAATCATCATGCGCATGAGCGGCAAAACTCAAGCAACCTATTAAAACCGCAATGCCAAGGCCTTTACAAATGTAAGAGATTCGAGATTTCTTCATAATTCACCCCCCTTTCTTACTTATATTATAAGCATAAGCTTCATATCCTAAGGAATGGTTAAGATGGAGGGATGAAGATGCGTAAAAATCTTGTCATTCCGGACATTAGCCGAATCCGCAGATTTTCTGCGGTTTTGAGGCTTGTGATCCGGAATCCAGACTGTGGTTTATCGTTTCTCTGGATCCCGGACACCAAGACTAGAAACGCGCCAAAAGCGCTGCTAGTCTAGGTTCCGGGATGACATGACCTCACTGCGCAGATTCCAGCAACTGCTTAGCAGCGGCCCTAGCCTCGGTCGTCACAACAGACCCTGAAAGCATACGGGCCAATTCTTCTAGACGCTTCTCTTCCTCAAGGCTCGTCACAAAGGTTTCCATACGGTCGTGTAGTTCCCTTTTTGAAACATGGAAATGCTGCCTTGCAAAGGCTGCCACCTGGGGGGAATGGGTGATGGCTAATACTTGAACATTTTTCCCCAATAACGCCAACCGTTCCCCAATGGCTGCGGCAACGGCACCGCCAACCCCTGTGTCAATTTCATCAAAGACAATCGTTGATATGTACCCATAGTGCGCCAAAACAACCTTAAGGGCCAGCATCAGCCTTGCCATTTCACCGCCAGATGCCGCCTTTGCAAGGGGGGCCAGATCCTGACCTTTGTTGGCCGCAATCAGAAATTGAATATGATCGGTGCCCCTTGGGCCAGGCAGGTCTTGCTTTCTAACATCAATTTTTAAAATCGCATGGGGCAACTTTAGAGCAGGCAATTCTGCAATCACCCTATCTTCTAACATCCTTGCTGCCTTTAATCGCAGGTCATGAACGCGGTCTGCTAGATCATTATAGGCATCCCGTCGCTGGGTCAAAATGGCCTCATACTGACTTAGGTGTTCCTGACCTTTCTCTAAGGCTTCTATGGCATCTTTTGCTTCTTGATGTGTTTGATAAAGCGCCATGGGCTGAAGACCGTATTTTCTAGAAACAGACCTAAGCTCATAAAGGCGCTCCTCAATTTTGTTAAGCCTTTCTGCGCTTTCTTGGTTTAGATCGTAAAGGCTGCGAAGGCGTTCATAAGCTTCTTGAACCTCTATACTGGCCCGGTCAAGGGCCTGGGTTGTCTCTGTCAGGTCTTTCAGTTCAATTGCATTTACTCGTTCCAGATTTTTCTGAACAGTATTCAGTGTTCCCTGAAGGTCAACAGGGGTTCGCAAAGCCGTCAGGGCCTCTTGCACAGCCTCTGAAATTTTACCGTAATGGGCAATATCAAGGCGTTCCTGCAGTAGGATTTCTTCTTCTTGCTCTTTGGGGGAAGTCTTGTCTAAATCCTCTAAAATCTGACGATAATAAGCTTGCTGTTTTTGCGTTTCTTGTTGAAGGATGCGTCTTTGATTCAGCTCTTCCTCAGCTTTTTTCCAATCTCTATAGGCCCCCTCTAAAAAGAGTAAGATCTGCTTCATCTCTGGATTAGAACCGATCGCAAAGCTATCTAGAAGTTCATTTTGAACTTGGGCATTCATCAAATGGTCAAATTGTCCGTGAATTTCCAAAATCAGCTGGCCAATGTCCTTTAACAAACCAACACTGACGGGTTGACCATTTAAAAACGCACGGCCTTTATTCCCAGAACTTAGGATGCGTCTTAGGATCAGGGGTTGTTCCTGATCAAATCCTTGTTCTTCTAAAATGATCTTTAATGGGTGGGTAACTTCAAGGGCGCTTATGTCGAATTCAGCACTGACAACGGCCTGTTCAGCCCCCAGACGAATAAGGGACGTGTCACCGCGCATGCCTAGGGCCAAACTTAAAGAATCCAAAAGAATGGACTTGCCGGCGCCGGTTTCCCCTGTCAAAGCACTGAACCCACTAGAAAACTGAAGGTCCAACGTTTCAATCAGAACAACATCGCGTATCGATAAGCCCGTAAGCATATCAAATCCCTATCTATTGAAGGGCTTCAGGTGCCGTCTTTTGCATCAAGTCATAGGCATCTTTGTACCAATCGGATGTCGGGTAGTTATGCCCAAGCACCGCAGCAGCCTCCTGCGCCTCTTGTTTAAGGCCCAAGGCCAGATAACATTCAACCATACGAAGCAATGCTTCCGGGGCATGGGATGTTGTCTGATAACGAGACACAACTTCTTTGAAACGATTAATAGCTGGCAGATAAGCTGTTTGTCTTTGATAATAACGACCCACATCCATTTCCTTGGCAGCCAGGTGATCCCGAATAAGATCTATTTTAAATTTGGCATCTTTGGCATAAGGACTGGTCGGGAATCGGGACACAACTTCCTCAAAAGCTTTTTGAGAAAGTTCACTTGGCTTTTGATCCCTTTCGATGATCGGGATTTGCTCATAATGGCAAAGCCCCAGCATGTAATAAGCATAAGCAGCTTCTGGATGACCAGGGTGTAACTGGATGAAAACGTTGAAGTTCTCAATGGCTTCATCGTATTTCTTGGCCTCATAGTAACAATAGGCCGACATCAACTGTGCTTTTAAAGCCCAATTGGAATAGGGGTGCTGGCGCTCAACCTCAGCAAAGGCACGGGCAGCTTTCTGATAGCTTTCTGATTCAAAACGATCCATAGCAACGTTATAAAGTTCTTCTACGCTGCGGTCTGAATACGTATCTTCCTTATCGGTACAGCCACTTAAAAGAAGGCCTAACAACAAAAAAGCTAAAAAGGGACACCGACGTTGTCGATCAAAGGGCTGCCACACAACAATAATCCATTATCTTTTGTTCATTAATAATACAGTTTTAACATATTAAAGATTGCCCTAGCTAGCTTATTTCTTCTCGGCAACCCCGATTGCCTCATCATGAATGACAACCTCGTCGGCTCTGGCGAAATTTAAAAGAAGGCGAACTCTTTCCTCTAGCATATCCTGATCCAAACTATCGGGTCTCAAAAGGTACACTTTGTGTTCCAAAACCTCCCTTTGAGACTGAAGATCCAAGAAGACTTTCTCATCCTCTTGAACCTTTTGCTGTAAGCGAAGCCAGGAAAGCAGACCCCTTTCCCCTTGGAAAACGTGATAGATAAAATACACAAGGAAACACAATGCAAACAAGGGGCCAACAAGCTCTCGCAGGCGCTTCCCCCCAAACAGGTGCGGAAACCCGGGGCCCCCACGCTGCTTTTTCAGATCCCTTATCTCATAAGCCCTCATCGACAAAAGGCCCCCATTTCGCCTAATTCTTCAGAAATACGAATAAGACGATTGTACTTACAAACCCGGTCCGACCGGCACAAGGACCCAGTCTTTACCTGCCCCGCATTCACCGCAACCGCTATGTCTGCAATGGTTGTGTCTTCTGTTTCGCCAGACCTGTGCGAGATAATCGTTTTAAATCCAGACGTTTGCGCCAAATGGATCGTATCCAAAGTCTCGCTAAGGGTGCCAATTTGATTTGGTTTAATCAAAATCGCATTGGCTGACTTTTCCTGAATTCCCCGCGCTAAACGTTCTGGATTGGTTACAAAGATATCATCGCCAACCAGCTGAATTTTATCCCCAAGCGTTTGAGTTAGGTGCTTCCATCCCTCCCAGTCATCTTCAAAAAAACCATCCTCGATTGAAATAAGGGGATACTCTTTAACGAGATCTGCGTAATAGCTGACAAGCTCGGCGCCCGAAAACTTTTTGCCCTCAAGTGTATAAGACCCATCCTTATAAAGTTCATTCGCCGCCACATCCAAAGCCAAATTCACATCGCTGCCTGGTTTATATCCAGCTGCTTCTATGGCCTGAAGAATGAAATCAAGGGCCTGACGGGAACTGCTAAGGGCGGGTGCCATCCCCCCTTCGTCGCCAACGTTTGTATTAAGGCCAGCCTTTTTCAAAAGGTCTTTTAACTTATGAAATACCTCAGCACCCATTTGGACGGCCTGTTTGATATCTGTTGCCGAGCTTGGGATGATCATAAATTCCTGAATATCGATGGGGTTATCGGCATGGGCACCCCCGTTTAAGATGTTCATCATAGGCATGGGAAGGGTGCGCGCGTTCGTGCCGCCAATATAACGGTAAAGGGGCAGACCAACGGACTGGGCAGCAGCCTTTGCGGCCGCCAAGCTAACACCCAGAGTTGCATTGGCACCCAAGCGTGATTTGTTGGGTGTTCCGTCCAACTCAATTAAAATCTGGTCAATGGCCCGTTGATCTTCGGCATCCATTTCGACCAGGGCTTCAAAAATCTCAGTTTCAATGGACCTGACAACCTCCAGGACGCCCTTACCCTGGTATCGCTTTTTGTCACCATCGCGGCGTTCAACAGCCTCAAACGTGCCGGTGGAAGCACCCGATGGAACAGAAGCCCGTCCCAGGCTCCCGCAGTCCAACATTACATCGACCTCTACGGTTGGGTTTCCCCTTGAATCTAAAATCTCTCTTGCAAGGATGTTGACAATTTCTGACAAGGCAAAACTCCACTGTACACTTTGATAAACCTGTTTGTACCATATCTGAAATGGCCCTGCTTGTTAAGAGATTAAGCCGAACTAAACCAACCACAGAACTTGAAAGTAGTAATTATTTGATTTTCTCAGGAAACTTTTTAAAGTTGGCAAATAAAAAATCACGGGTGATGGGGGTAAAAACTTAAACTTCTCTTGATTTCCGGGGACTTTCTTGCCTAGTCTTAAGAGAAGTTTTTTAAATGATGCAGCTTTAAAAATGTCCCCATCGGGCCGTCAAATCAAAATTGCTCCCTCCCTTTTAGCAGCCGACCTTTTGAATCTGGAAAGGGAGATTGAACTTGTCACAAAAGCGGGTGCTGATTGGTTGCACCTGGACGTTATGGATGGGCATTTTGTTCCTAATTTAAGCTTTGGCCCTGACCTTGTAAGGCATGTGAGAAAGGTTTCTTCCCTGCCCATCGACGTTCACCTGATGATTACCGGGGTAGATCATTTTATTGACGAATTTGCTAAGGCTGGCGCCAGTTCTTTGACCATTCATCCAGAGGCTGGATATCATACCTGCCGAAGTCTGCAGAAGATTCAAGGTCATGGAATTAAGGCAGGTCTTGCCCTGAATCCAGGCACACCCTTAGAGGTTGTCTATCCGCTTTTAAGCGCCCTTGATATGATTTTGATAATGACAGTTAACCCTGGTTTTGGGGGGCAGAAATTTTTAGAATCTCCCCTTGATAAACTAGCAAAACTGAGGGTCCTAATTGACTCTGAGCACCTACCAATTTTGCTAGAGGTGGATGGGGGAATCAACGACAAAACAGCAAAAGACGTTTTGGGGGCTGGTGCCGATGTTTTGGTTGTTGGAAATTATATTTTCTCAAAAGACAAAATAGATCCTTCTTCTGAATTGTATCGTTCCCGGATAGATCTGCTTGGCAAAAATTAAACTTATGCAAACCCCTTTTTATTATTTTCGAAAATTCCTTCATAAAGTTTTTAAAAAGAACCCCTTTTACGGGATAAGTCTGCTTGGGCGTTCTACGTCAGAACTTTTGACCATACCTGCTGACCCGTGGCCAGGTCAGTTTGAAGTTGCGCAAACCCTGTTAGAGGGATCTTTCCCTTTTGGTGACGCCTTTAATGGGCGATTGATTCCTTTAAAAAACTGCCTTTCGTATTTGGCCTGGTCACGGTCTTGTCCCCCTGATTTACTTCGTCGCCTTCATTCTTTTGAATGGCTTCGGGATCTGAAGTCCATTAATACGAATCCCAGCCGAAAATTCGCGCGCCAGCTTATCAGTCATTGGATTGCCTATAATCATTCTTTGACAAAGAAAAATTGGTTAACGCCAGCTTGGAAGAATGGAATCATCGGGGCGCGTTTAGCTAATTGGATTGCCCTTTATGATTTCTTCGGTGCAAGTGCCGACGATGCATTTCGCCGGGATTTCTTCAAAAGTCTCATTCGTCAGTACCGCTATTTGCGCAGAAATTATAGCTGCAAAGACGATTCTTTGGATACTTTTTTGGCGATTAAAGGGCTTATCTTTTGTGCCTGCACGTTGCCACGCCAAAAACATCGCATTCCAGCTTTTTTAAAGGACCTGGAAAAGGTTTTGAAAAAACAGCTTTTGCCTGACGGCGGACATATAAGTCGCTCGCCCCTGATTCAGTTTGTTACCTTACGGGACTTAATCGATATCCGTTTGCTTTTAAAGGGGGCAGAGCTTGAGATACCCATTTTTGTGCAAAATGCCATTCACGCAATGGCGCCCCTTGTCAGGTTATTCCGTCATGGGGACGGGGCGTTGGCTGACTTTATGGGCAATAGCCCCCCTCACAGTGTAGGCATAGAAACTATTTCTGGGGCAGCTGTTGACATGGCTTTGTCCTTGGCAGATGTCAGGGGGCGTTCGCCAGGTCGCGCCCTTCATATGGGGTTTGAAAGATGTTCAAGCAAAGCAGGACTTATTCTTTTAAACACAAAGCCGACCTTGGGCGGAGAGCCTCCCCTAATTAAAAATGGGGAACCGGGGATTGGTATTCTTGATTTTGAATGGAGTATGGGCCGAAAGCGGCTTATCCAAAGGTGTGACACAATTGTTCAGTTGGAGGATCATTCGTGGCTCCAAGTCAAAGACCTTGAAGACAAAGAATTGTCTTTAAAACGGTATAATAAGGACGGAAACGGGTATATCGAAGCTGAACTTGAAAAATCGCTGGGCGATATGACGTATCATCTAAAAAGGCAGCTTTATCTAACGCCAGAGGCCGGAGACTTTAGGGGACATGATTCCTTGACCTTTTCCAAATCGGCCTTGGTGGCTGTTCGTTTTGTTTTTTCCAGTCTTGTTGAAATGGTATCTGATTCACCCCAAAGAATTAGATTGAAGGTGGCGCATCCCTTCAAAGAGGAAGGAACGCACAGAAAGACAAGCAAGCACCCAGAGCAGATTTGGCGCTTTATATCAAGCGGCACTGAAAGCGTTATCTGTAAGCAACCCAAGGAACCTGGCCCTGCTTACCTTTTTCTTTTAACCCCCCTTGTGGCTGATAAGGCACAGACTATTAAATGGTCATTTCGCCTGGAAACCCCTGGTTCGGAATAAGCTGTTATGCTCCTTGTTCAACAGATGAGGGCATAGCGGGCAACACAAAACGTTTTCTGATTGGAATGGGAATCCCTGCGTAGACTTCTTTTGTGGCTTCGATGCAGACAATGCCGCTAAATTTTTGCAAGCATGTTTGTCCGATTTTCTCAACCAAAGGACTGATTGCTTGCACGAATTTGGATGTACTTGGCGGGGTATAAAGCCCCCGCGAAGAAGAAAGGGGGGTAAATAAAGAAGCCTTTAATAAGTTTGATAATTGGGTCATGGTGTAGGGTTGGCCGTGACCAAAGGGTGTGTTGTCAAAGCTGGCCCACAAACCACGGCGATTTGGAACAATAATCAACAGCTTTCCATCCGGTTTTAAAACTCGCCAGGCTTCCCGCAATACGTGATGAGAATTGTGACAATTTTCAAGGCAATGGATTAACACCAATTTATCGGCAGTTTTGTCCTTAAGGGGAAGCATATCTTCCTCTACCAGCGAGGACAGACCAGGCCTTTTTGCCGGCCACCCCAAGACCCCTTGTTGTGCTGGCATAAAAGCAAGAAGCGAATTCTTTTCTGTATTGAAAGCATCCAAAAAGGGCGTTGTATACCCAAGCCCCACAATGATTTCATCCCTTCTACAAGACCAAACCTTCTCTATCAACTGCTTTATGTCAGATTTTACAATATGACCCAAAGGAGAAGCATAAAAGTCACGAAGATGAATAACGTCTATTGTCATGCAAGGATTAGTATACCTTTAAATTTGCCCTTCTATAAAGGGGGTTGTTTTTTTAATTTTTTACCCTATTTTAAGAATTATCCAGTATATTACAGCTAGTAATTCCATAGACTTAAAGGTGGAAATCATGTTTGATCACATACCCTGGGAGGCCGTAGGAATCGTTTGCACCATAGTTGGTGCAACCTATGTCTTTAGCAGAAACCTTAGGAAAAACGTCAAAGAAGATATTGATGGTTTTAGAAAAGAAATGAGAGAAGATATCGATAGATTCGAAAAACGTATGGAAATAATTGATTCCAGATGGGCATCTTTGTTTGAAAAGTTTCATATTTTGGACAAAGATATTGAAAGATTCAGAATAGCAGACAGAAAGCATCCCTGAAGAACTTTAAAACTTGTACAAGAATAGCTGACGACCATTCTTATTTAACCAGGCCTTGTGCTTTTTATAAGCGGGGCACAGACTTTCAACAGTTTTCCAAAAAGCTTCGCTGTGGTTCATGTGCACAAGGTGGGAAACCTCGTGGGCGCAGACGTATTCGGCAATCTCCCTTGGGGCGAAGATAAGCCGCCAGGAATAGGACAAACTTCCAGAAGACGAACAGCTTCCCCACCGCGAACGGGTATCTCTAACAGAAACTTTGTGGACAGTCTTTTTAAGGTGGTTTGCATAAACCGCCGATGTTTCCGTTAAAAACGTCAAAATCTTGGTTTGGATTGCCTGCTCCAAAAGGGGCAAAAAGTCTTCCTTTGGATGGGAAACTCTTACAGTTCCTGCATCAAATAAGACCTTCTTTTTCAGATCCTTTTGAAAATGAATTTTATGGGGCACACCAAAAATTGGAATGGCCCCTTCATGATGGGGAATGATTTCAGTGTGCTTTGACTTTAATTTCTTCTCAATCCACGGCTGTGCCCTTTCCAGAAAACTTTGAATATCTTTTAGTTTTGCATTGAGGGGGTGCGTTATGCGGAAATGATTGGCCTTGGAATCGTAAGTCAGCCTAAGATTCTTGGAACGATTAAATGGCCTTAGGACAATAGTTTGTTCTTGAAATAAAAGGGCATTAGGGAGAGGAGGTTTTTTGCTAAAAAACATAAAAACCCCCTCTTTCAAAGACCTTTAACGATTTTTTTCAGCGATCAAGGTTCGCATATTATCAATACCGTAAAGTGCGATAAAGGATCCCATACGGGGGCCTTCTTTTTGGCCCAGTAAAACTTCGTAAAGGGCGCCAAACCAGGCCCTAAGGTCTGTAAAATTATGGCGCTTTCCAACCTCAAACACCTCTGTTTGAATTACATCCGATGGCGCGTCAGTTGCCAAGGACCCAAGGGTCTTATGAAGGTCTTCAAAGGCCGTTTTTTCCTGCGCAGTTGGCCCTCTGTAGTTCTTTGACGGTTTGACAAAATCCCGGTAATACGCAAGGGCATGCTTTATCAATTGGTCCAAAAAGGGCATCGTTTCAGGGCTAGAATGGGGAACGTATTTTTGAACAAATCCCCAAAGCACAGACGGGTCTTCGGTATTACAGACTGATGCCAAATTTAAAAGAATGCTGAAGCTAAGACCACTTTCACTGGCAGGCGGATTACCTTTGTGAATGTGGTAAATGGGGCTGTCGGCCTTTTGTTCTGGTGTTTGCTGCGGGTATTTTGCAAGCAAGCTTAAATAATCGTCTGCCGCTTTTGGAATCACATCAAAGTAAAGCCTTTTCGCCTTACGAGGGGCCTGGAACATATAGTAAGCAAGACTTTCTTGGGGTGCATAGGTCAACCATTCGTCGATCGTCAGGCCGTTACCCTTTGATTTTGAAATCTTTTGACCCTCTTGGTCCAGAAATAATTCATAGGTCAGATTTTCTGGCGCCTTGCCCCCAACCAAATTACAAATTTGGGTTGAAAGTTTGACAGAATCGATCAAATCTTTTCCTGACATTTCATAGTCCACATGAAACGCTTGCCAGCGCATTCCCCAGTCAACTTTCCACTGAAGTTTGCACCGTCCCCCCGTGATCAAGGTTTCAACCAATTCACCAGTTTCAGGATCTTTGTAAACAACCGTGTCTGTTTCGGGGTGAATTTCCACCATGGGAACCTGCAAGACAATGCCCGTCCTTGGGCAAATAGGCAAAAACGGGCTATAGGTTGCCCGCCTTTCGTCCCGCAAAGTTGGCAACATAACGGCCATAATTTGTTTGTAATGCCGCAAAATTAACCTTAAGGAATCATCAAACCGGCCGCTTTTGTACCAATCGGTCGAACTTTGAAATTCGTAATCAAATCCGAAGGAATCCAAAAAGCGCTTTAACATGGCGTTGTTATGATGGCCAAAGCTTTCAAACTTTTCATATGGGTCGGGGATTACTGTCAGCGGCTTTCCAAGATGATGCCTTAGCATGTCCTGATTTGGGACGTTATCGGGAACTTTGCGAAGTCCGTCCATATCATCAGAAAACGTAAACAGGCGTGTTGGGATATCGCTTATCTGGTGAAATGCATGACGAACCATGGATGTTCTAGCAACCTCCCCAAAGGTGCCTATGTGCGGCAAACCTGATGGGCCATAGCCAGTTTCAAGCAAAACAAATCCCTTTTCTGGGACCCTGCCATGAACGCGATCCAGAATGCGCCGTGCCTCTTCAAAGGGCCAGGATTTTGCGTTCATATAAACATCTTTAATTTCTTGAAAGGAACCAGGGGCAGTTTTTGACATCTTTAGTATTGCTCTTAACTGTAATAACCAACTAAACCTATAGTTATGTTTATGGGAACCTAGTGAATATGTCAATGACAAGACCCGTCCTTTCTCTTCGTGAAGCCAAGCTGGGCTTTGGTGGAAAACCCCTTTTTGAGGGTATAAGTGTTTCTTTAAGCGAGGGACAGAAAGTGTGCCTTGTGGGGCGAAATGGGTCTGGCAAGTCGACACTGCTCAAATGTCTAAGTGGATTGATTGATGTCGATAGTGGCGAAAAGTTTCTGCAACCAGGAACGACCGTCAAATATTTGGCGCAGGATGTTCTTTTGCCGCCCGATAAAACAGTCCTTAAATTTGTTATGGCGTCTGGGGCCGAGGAATTCATGGCAGAATCCATCTTGGGTCGTTTGGGCTTAAAGGGTGACCGTTTGATGGCATCCCTGTCAGGTGGTGAAAGACGACGTGTGGCCTTGGCCCAGGTCCTAAGCACTGAATCTGACGTTTTGGTTTTAGATGAGCCTACAAACCACCTAGATCTTCCCACAATTGAATGGCTTGAAGACTTTTTGAATCAGTATAAGGGTGCCCTTGTCACCATCAGCCATGACCGGACTTTCTTAGAAAGGGTTTCAACGTCAACATGGTGGCTGGACCGGGGAAAGCTGCACACCCATAACAAAGGGTTTGGTGACTATGATACTTGGTCCGAGCAGCTTCTTGAGGAAGAAGAAAAGCATCTAGATCGCCTGAACGTAAAGTTAAAACAAGAAACTGAATGGCTGCACCGGGGGGTTACAGCACGGCGGAAACGGAACCAAGGGCGCCTTCGAAGGTTGCACGACCTAAGGGGGCAAAAAAAGGAATCCATTGCAGGCCAAGTCAGCAAGGTCAAACTTGAAGCTGTCGAGGGTAATTTTGGTAGCAAAATGGTCGTTGAGGCCAACGAAATCACGAAATCCTTTGGGGACAGGCCCATCATCAAGTCGTTTTCAACGCGCGTCATGAAGGGGGATCGTATCGGCATCATAGGCCCGAATGGGGCTGGGAAAACAACCCTTTTGAAGCTGTTGATGGGGAAACTTGAACCTGACAGCGGCTGCGTCAAATTGGGGACCACTGTTCAACTTATCTATTTTGATCAAATGCGCGAAACCCTAAGACCTAAAGATACTTTGTGGGAAACCCTTTGCCCAGAGGGGGGTGATCATGTATCCGTTCAAGGAAAACCCCGTCATGTAGCGTCTTATCTGAAAGATTTTTTGTTTCAAGAAAGGCAAATCAGGGGGCAGGTCAGCATTCTATCAGGCGGTGAGAAAAACCGGTTGATGTTGGCCAAGGCCCTGTCGCAAACGGGAAATCTTTTGGTTCTGGATGAGCCGACGAACGATCTTGATATGGACACCCTGGATCTATTGGTTGATTTGCTTAGCGATTATGAAGGCACTTTGGTTTTGGTCAGTCATGATCGTGACTTTTTAGACAAATTAACAACTAGCATCATCGCTGTCGAGGGAGATGGGGTTGTTAGCGAATACGTTGGCGGGTACGCGGATTATCTGCGGCAAAGGCGAAAGTCTGCCGAGCTTACAGCCCCTAAGAAAGCGACCGACCAACAAAAGTCGACGGTATCTCAGGAAAAAACACGCTTTTCCTATAATCAGAAACGCGAACTGGAACAGTTGCCATCCATGATTGAAAAGCTAGGGCAAGAGATCAGCATCATAGAGGCCAAAATGGCTGACCCCAGTTTTTATGAAAACCATCCCCAGGACTTTTTAAGATTGACAGACGAACTGTCCCAAAAGCGCCACCAACTGGACCAGGCTGAAAACCGCTGGCTAGAGCTGGAAGAGATACGGGGGGCTTGACGGTGGCCCCTATCATTTCGCCTTTGGTGACCAACCGAAGTTCATGACGTTCGTACCAACCTCTGGGTTTACCTCTGGATGTGCCAAGTTATCAACCCAATATGCCCAGCGTGCTGTGTTGTCATAGGCTAATGGAATCTGGAAATAATTATACATAACGTAACGATCCAAAGCATGAACAGAAGCCGCCAATCCTTCAACATCACTTGCCATCGTAACCTGACGTGCTAATTCCTCAGCAACGGAGTCCTTTACGCCAATGTAATTGCTACTACCCTTGGCATCGGCACTTTTGGCGCTGAAATAATTCAATTGTTCGTTGCCTGGGGACAGCGTATTGGCCCAGGTGTGAATGATCATATCAAAGTCAGATTCAATAACCCGATTTTCATATTGAACAGCGTCTATGAACCGAACAGACAGATCGATCCCCAGTTTTTGTAAGCTTTCACGATAAGAAAGAGCAATCTTTTCAAGTTTTGGATCCTTAATCATAATCTCAAAGGTCATGGCTTGACCTTGTGCATTAACGCGTTTGCCATTTTGAATCATCCATCCAGCATCCTTCAAAAGGGCGTCGGCCTTTTCAAGGTTAGCGCGTTGATCGCCATTCCCGTCTGTGTGGGCTGGGGCGAATTCATGGCCTAACATCTCTTTGAAAAGGTCCGGATCAATTTGAGACGCAAAGCTTTCCAAAAGGGCTTTTTCTTTACCTTCAGCAGGACCATGATGGGCCAAGAACGTGTTGGCGAATAGGCTATTCGGGCACTTCATGGTTCCATGAAATACGATCTTGTTCAACGTGTCGAAATCAAAGGCCAAGTTCAATGCTTTTCGAACGCGAATGTCTCTAAATGAAGGCTTTCTCATGTTAAAGATAATGGTTCTAACAGCAACAGGGCGTTTGTGGGTACCATCAATACATTTAACCCTGCCATCTTTGACAGCGGCAAAATTATATCCCGTTTCCCACTGGTTGGGGTTGGTTTCGAAATATGCATCAAATTCACCCGCTGTGAAGGCCTGGAACTGGGCCTGGGCATTTTTAAAATACTCAACTCTAATGGTGTCAAAGTTGTATTGCCCCCTGTTAACAGGTAAATCTTTTGCCCAGTAATTGGGATTACGTTGATAGGTAATAGAACGGCCCTGATCCACGCTTGCAACCTTATAGGGGCCACTTCCCATAATGACTGTCAGCCCACTTTCAGCAAAATCAACCTTTTCCAATTGTGCTTTTGATAAAACCCTTACAAAGGCGACAATCATGGGCAGCTCAGGATCGTATTTGCCATTATCGTCTGCTTTCAAATGCATTTTGATTGTGTGCGGATCAAGAATTTCAATTTGCGTAATACGGGAATAAAATTGGCGATACCGCGGCAGTCCTTTTTCCTTCAAAAGTTCAATTGTGAATCCTACATCCTCTGCTGTAACAGGGGTTCCATCGTGAAAACGGGCATTTGGGTTCATATAAAAAGTGACCCAGGAATAATCAGGGGCAACTTCGACCCCTTGGGCAATTACACCGTAAATAGTAAATGGTTCTTCGGCCGAGCGAGCCATCAAGGGGTCAAAAGTTAAAAGAAGGCCTTCAGCCCCAATACCCTTTACAATATCTTTGTTAATTGTATCAAAGGTTCCAACCGTACTTAGGCGAAGCGTTCCACCCTTTGGGGCATTGGGGTTAATGTAACTAAAGTGTTTGAAATCAGCTGAATAACGGGGAGAACCAAATCTAGCCAATGCGTGAATAGCCTTTTCCGGAAGAATTCTGTGTTGCTCAGGAACCTGTTCAGTTGCGGGAACAGGAATGGTGGAAGATTCCTTTATTTCGCATCCACCCTTAAAATGGGAATAACCTAGAATGCCGGCTGCGATAATAACACCAAGAACCAAAATCTTTTTAAACACAATGCTTCCTTTGAATATCTTAACTTTCCATGAATATATACACTAAACCCATTTTGGTGAACAGGAGAAACCAGGGGGATCAGCCTGATGCTCTCAGGCCCTCTTGCAATTTTCTCAATTCTCGCCTATTTATCCTAACAGATACAAATGACTATTAAGGAAACATATCTAGTGACTGTCCAAAGAACACTTTCCATCATTAAACCTGATGCAACGCGCCGTAATCTAACGGGGAAAATCAACGCAAAAATTGAAGGGTCTGACCTTAGAATTGTCGCCCAAAAGCGTCTATGCCTTTCAACAGACCAAGCACAAAAGTTTTACGCTGTTCATGCTGAACGTTCTTTTTTTGGCGACCTTTGTGCATCAATGACTGCGGGCCCTGTTGTTGTTCAAGTTCTAGAGGGTGATGATGCTATTCTCCGCTACCGCGAGGTTATGGGGGCAACAAACCCAGCCAATGCGGCTGATGGAACAATCCGCAAGGAATTCGCTGAATCTATCGAAGCAAACTCTGTCCACGGATCTGATTCTGCGGAAAATGCGGCCATAGAAATCGCTTTCTTTTTCAGTCAAATAGAAATTGTCGGCTAAGGTTCTTTTTACCCTGCCCAATTTGATAACGGGTGTCCGTCTTGTTTTGGCGCCCGTTATCGCTTTTCAAATTCTCTCCCACCAGTTTCAAAGCGCCTTTGTTCTTCTTTTCATTGCAGGGACAACGGATTGGTTTGATGGATTTTTTGCACGGCGCTACAATTCGGCATCCGATCTTGGGCGATTATTTGATCCCTTGGCCGATAAGGTTTTATTGACCAGCGTTTTTGTGGCCCTTTTCCTGGTCGGCTTTTTACCTTGGTGGTTGGCTCTTGCCATGATTGGGCGTGACGTTTTGATTTTGGGTGGTGCCTTTCTTGTTTGGTTTTATAAACTTCCCCTTTGCCTTGAACCGCTTTGGGTCAGTAAAATCAACACTTTTTTCCAAATTTTCTTAAGCCTGGGCCTTTTGATTCACCCTTGTATCATCTTACCCTTTGCTGAGGGCTTTCTTGTTATTCTTATTTATGGCACTCTGACAACAACACTTCTGTCAGGATTTGCATATGCCAAACTCTTTTTCAGCGTTTCTCAAAAATGAGAATTTCTTTCGCCAACTGGTGGCTGCAGCCTTTGCTTGCCTTATTCTGGGGTACCTTATTCGCAGCATTAGCGACATTTTAACGCCGTTTGTTGCAGGTCTTATAGGGGCCTATATTTTGGATCGTCCGGTTCGGAAATTCCAAAGCTATAAGATTCCGCGCAGTCTGGCAGCAGGCCTTGTCATTTTAACCCTTTTGATTGTCCTTGCCTTGATCCTTGTGATTGCTATGCCCTATTTTCAAAGGGAACTTGTAACCTTTGCTCAGACCCTTCCTGCCTTGGCCCAAAAAATTATTCATTCACTAAATCCCTTTTTTCTAAGTTTGTCCGAAAAATTTGGCACGTCGGTCGAGGTATCTTTTTTAAGTCAGGAATTCGGACATCATATGGGGGACATTTTGCAATGGAGCCTTCAGGCCTTTATCAACCTTTTAAGCAACGGAATGGTTCTGGCAAACCTTTTGTCCCTGATTATTCTAACGCCCATTATTACGTTTTATCTGTTGAAAGACTGGCCGCAGCTTTTGGGGTTTTTGGATAGATCCTTGCCAAAATCTTGTGCCTCCTCAGTCAGGGCCACCGCCCAAAAGATTGATGGCATGTTGTCTGATTATGCAAAGGGACAAACGATTGTGTGTTTTATTCTGATGGTTCTTTATTCCCTAGCCCTTTCCGCGGCAGGTTTGAATCAAGCAGTCTTGGTTGGTATTTTGACAGGATTTTTTGCGTTTATTCCCTTTATCGGAATGTTGGTTGGGTGCCTGGTTAGCCTAAGCTTGGCCTTTGGTCAATTCACGGACTGGCCCTCTATTTTGGGGGTGGCATCTGTGTTTGTCTTTGTGCCCTTGATCGAAGCCAACTTCTTAACCCCAAGGTTCATTGGCAACAAAATAGGGCTGCACCCCGTTTGGGTTCTTTTCGCCCTGCTTGCTGGCGGAAACTGGTTTGGGTTCGTTGGTATCCTTTTCGCCCTGCCGATTGCAGCGATTGTCGGTATTTTGGCGCGATTATTATTAAGCCCTCCATCCTCCTCAAAGACATAAGATGAATAACCTAAGACAGCGCAATCTTGCTCTTTTGTTCATTCTTTTGGGGCTATGTATCTTGTTTTACGCCATTGCCTTTGTGAAGGTTGGCGGGCGCTGAGAAAAAGTGCCTAGAAACAATAATTCCTTGGCCATTATTTTGGGGGCTGTTATTGCTGGGATGTTAGCCCTTTCCTATGCGTCAGTGCCCTTGTACAGGTTGATTTGTCAAAAAACAGGCTTTGGGGGAACGCCCCAAAAGGCGATTTTAACGTCGGATAAAATTGTTCAGGACCATGAAATCACTGTTCAATTTGTAGCCAATGTTCACCGTGATTTACCCTGGGAATTCAGGCCTGTTCAGCATGAAATAAAACTGAAGATCGGTGAAAACGGCTTAGCTTATTATTTTGCGCGCAATAAGTCAGCGATGCCTATCATCGGCATGGCAACCTATAACGTGTCCCCAGACAAGGCTGGGATTTACTTTAACAAGGTCCAGTGCTTTTGTTTTGAACAGCAACTTTTAAAGCCAGGCCAGGGGATGGAAATGCCCGTTTTGTTTTTTGTAGATCCTGAGTTTGCAAAAGACCCCAACACAAAAGATCTGAAAACCATCACGCTTTCTTATACGTTTTTTGAGTATAAGGGATAGAATTTGTTTGCAAAAATGACCCAAAAATGGTACACATAATCTATGGACGGTGTTGAAAAAAACTGAGGGCTTGTTTTTATAAGCTATCTTCCGGAAAAGAGCCTGTCAGAGAATGGCTTCTTGGGCTAGATAGGGAAGATCGCAAAGCTATTGGTGTTGATATTAAAACTGTGGAATTTGGTTGGCCGATTGGCATGCCTATGTGTAAGCCATTAGGCGGTGGTCTTTATGAGGTTAGATCAAATTTGCGGAATGCTACAATCGCGCGGGTTTTTTTCTGTATTCAGGGTAACTCAATGGTTTTCTTGCATGCATTTATTAAGAAATCTCGAAAGACACCAGGCAAAGAGTTAGAGCTTGCATTGAAGAGACTGAAGGAGGTATCTAAAAATGGAAAAAGTTAGAGAAACAAATATAGGCTCTTCTTTTGATGAGTTTTTGGAATCAGAGGGCATTCTGGGTTCTGTAACGGCTATTGCTCACAAAAGAGTTCTTGCATGGCAAATTGAGCAAGCTATGAAGGCCTCACATGTTACCCAAGTGGAAATGGCCAAAAGAATGCACACAAGCCGGAGTTCAGTTCATCGCTTGTTAGATCCTGATAATCCAAGTATCACTCTAGACACCATTGATAGAGCCGCAAATGCATTGGGAATGAAGATTGATATCTCTATAGTTCACCCACAAGCATTCACACCTTTATAGCCTCCTGCGGGACAAACGAAACAAAAACTTAATTATACTAGACCCATGAAATTTCACACTTTTAGAAGCCGGAACTAAATCCCAACATGACTTGGACGACAACTGTATTGACCCTATTTCCGGAAATGTTTCCGGGGCCTTTGGTCCATTCCCTTGCGGGGCGGGCATTGAAGGAAGATATTTGGTCACTTAAAACCATTGATATGCGGGACTTTGCCAAGGACAAGCACCAGACGGTTGACGATACGTGCTTTGGTGGCGGCGCTGGAATGGTCCTTAGGGCTGACATTGTTGATGCAGCCTTGGAACAGGCATCAGCTTCCTATGAAGACAAGCCGGCGATTATCTATTTAACGCCCCGCGGAAGGCCCCTGTGCCAGTCCCTTGTCAATTCTTTGGTTCAAGATCACCCTACAGGGTGCATCCTTCTGTGCGGTCGTTACGAGGGGGTTGACGACCGTGTGATTGAAAAATGGAGAGAAGAGAGAGATCTGATCGAAGTGAGTATCGGCGATTATATTCTATCAGGCGGTGAAATTGCAGCCTTAACCCTGATGGATGCCTGCGTTCGCCTGTTGCCAGGTGTTGTGGGTAAACAAGAGTCACTTGAGTCCGAAAGCTTTGAGCTTGATTTATTAGAATTTCCGCAGTACACTAAACCCCGAAATTGGCAAGGAAAGGTCGTGCCCGAAATACTGCTGTCGGGTGACCATAAAAAAATAGCCGCATGGCGTAATAATCAAGCAGAAAAAGTAACCCAGGAACGTCGGCCTGACTTGTGGCGGACGCACCTAAATAAGCACCCATCAGACCAGAGATAGGGTCTGATACGCCAAGGAGTATTGAATGAATTTGTTACAACAAGTTGAAGCTGAACAATTAAAAAAGCTTTCAGAGGGTAAACCCATGCCGGACTTTCGTCCTGGCGATACGATTAAAGTTTTGGTTAAGGTCGTTGAGGGTGAACGCGAACGTACACAGCCTTTTGAAGGTGTGGTTCTTGGCCGTAAAAATCGTGGTTTGAATTCCTCTTTCCGGGTTCGGAAACTTTCCTACGGAGAGGGCGTTGAGCGTGTGTTTCCTTTGTATTCTCCCAATATTCGTGTTGAAGTTGTGCGTCATGGTGATGTACGTCAGGCAAAGCTTTATTACCTTCGTGGTCGCACAGGTAAGAGAGCACGTATTGCTGAGAAAAGGCGTGATATCCAAGTGGTGACCGAGTAATTCTCTAATTTTTAATTACCCGAAGATTTAGTCTGCTTTTCGTAGACTATTTCCCGGGCGGTTAAAAAGTTGCATAGACCGCATAATCTTTGTAGAATTTAAGTTTATAAACCATTTAAAAGCAAAACCCCCGTTGGTTAAAGGCGGATAAAATAATGGAAAAAAAGATACCAATGACAGCAAATGGCTTTGAGCGGTTGCGTGAAGAAATGCGTCATTTGAAGAATGTTGAACGTCCTACCATTATTAAGGCGATATCTGATGCGCGTGAGCATGGTGATTTGTCTGAGAATGCTGAATATCATGCAGCTAAAGAACGTCAAAGTTTTATAGAAGGTCGTTTGGCAGAGCTTGAAGATAAGATTAGTCGCGCCGACGTTATCGACGTTAGTAAGGTATCAGGGGCCGAGATTAAATTCGGGGCGACTGTTACCCTTAAGGACGAGGATACTGACGAAGTTACAACCTATCAAATCGTTGGCAGTGACGAAGCTGATGTGCGCCAGGGTTTTCTTTCCATAACATCCCCCTTGGCAAGATCTTTGATCAGCAAAAAAGAAAAGGATGGGGTCGAAGTGACAACGCCGAATGGTAGCAAGGCCTACGTTATTCAAAAAGTTCAGTATATTTAAGAGCAACTATTTAAGACTTTGTCATCCCGGAACCCAGTTGAACAGGGGCTTTGCCGCAATGTGAAACTTAGTATCCCGGATCCAGAGAAGCGGTAAACCACAGCCTAGATCCCGGGTCCCAAGACTAGAAACGCCCCAAAGGCCCTGCTAGTCTAGGTCCCGGGATGACATAGTTTTTTCATGAGGTGTCCCTGCATCAAGGGGACGGCCCTGATCTGGGGCCCTATTTAACCTTTTGTTAATATTTGACATGGTACTCTAACTCAGAGTTAAGGAAGCTTAATATCTGAGGAAACACCATGGTTTTAGCTATTTTAAAAAAGGGATTATTGGCTTTTGCTCTAATCTCCCTTTTCTTAATCCAAGAAGCCCAGGCTGATTCCCGGAACAATGGTTCTGAGGACATTGCATCCTCAGAGCCTGCTCGCCGTACTTCTATGGTGACTTTTGTCAAAGAAGAAACCGATAATCTGGCCGAGGACCAAAAGGTTCTTCAACCCCCAATGTATTACAATTCTCAGGAAAGAAAACCTTCGTTCGTTTCAAAGACAAGGGTTTCTTACCGTCCCGCTAAGCTTCACCCAACCCCCCTTCACCCGGCAGACGGAAAAAATGAATTATCTTCCCAAGAAATTGATGACAATAGCGATTCAGACCAGGAAGGCTCTAGCGAAGATGAAGAGATTTTACCGCCAATTTCCTACACAAAACAATTGTACGAATCAGATATTGAACTTGCTTCCTACATTCAATAAAAAATTTAAACATCATTTTGATCAGAAAACTAAAAATTAGTTAAAATTAATATAAAAAGCTTGTACAATGGTTTAAGGCAAGATGGCATTTGATATCCAAACTGGATAAGAAGTGCCACAACTCTCTTGAGAGGTATGGGTGTTTTCAGAATCAAAAGCAAGAAGCCAGTTCGCATGGAAGGAAGAAGATCCATACGACCTTTATCAGCAATTTAGGCCTGAGTGGTTTCATTTTACTTCTCAGACTGAGGCAAGAAATCCCCACAGATACCGCCCAGAGGAAAGAGCGCCGATTATAGATATAGTGCACCCTGCCAGGGAAGATGAAAGACAAGAGTCGCGTCCTCGTCCTTTTCCTACGCGCTCTGAAAGGTCCAGAATTCCTTTCAAAGTTCCCTTTCAAGAAGGATTCTCTTCTCTAAAAACTCTTAAACGTCAATGGATTGATGAGGAGCTATTTTTTGCTATGAATAAACTATCGTTGTTAGGCCTTGTTATTGGGTTGATGTTTTTAGGCGCCCTCTTCTTCCTAAGTGGATTTTTGATGGCGGTCAATTTGTATGGCATTGGTGCGCCAAAATCAGCCGCGCAATTGGCCAGTGGAACAAACCCAAGTCATGTTCCAACGCCTGGATATCAAAGTCATCAACCGTCTATTGTAAAGGGTGATCACGCGTCTGTTCCATCCCAGTATGCAACAATGGGGGGTGTTTCCATGGTTCCACAGCCAAGGATGCCAAGCAACGTTCAGCATAAACAGGTACAACAGGCGACTTACCCAGCCCAAGGAGCGGCCCCATCGGCACCTGTTCATCAATATCCTCAGGCAAGTGCTTATCCCCCGCAAATGCCCCTTCCACAAGCACAGGGGGGGTATGCGTACCCTGCTCATGCGCCGGCTTCTGCTGCCCCTTATTATAACCCTGCGTCATATCCAGTAGCCCAGCCGTCTTCGGCACCAATTCCCTACGGAAGGGGACCCTTCTAAGGTGGACATAACGCAAAGGGAGGCCATGCGAGAGGCCATAAGTCTTTCGCATGAAAAAATGATGGCTGGCGCCGGTGGTCCCTTTGGGGCCATCATTGTTTTGAATGGAAAAATTATTGGCCGCGGCTGGAATCAGGTCACCTCAGCAAATGATCCTACAGCCCACGCTGAGGTTGTCGCCATCCGTGATGCCTGTCAGCATCTTTCTTCCTTTAATCTGGAAGGGGCCCTTCTTTATACCAGCTGCGAACCTTGCCCGATGTGTTTGTGTGCAACTTATTGGGCGCGAATAGAAAAAATATATTACGCAAATACCAGGCAAGATGCCGCATCCATTGGTTTTGATGATGACGTCTTTTATCAAGAACTTTCCAAGCCTTTGTCCCATCGTCAAATACCCATGGAACAAATTGACCGAGAGGAGGCTTTAAAGGTCTTTCACCTTTGGTCGACTAAGATGGACAAGATCCCCTATTAGGCTATTTCAAAAAGGGGCAGAGTGTATTACCTTCTTAGAAGTTTTTGAGTTTAACAAAAGAGAACAACATGGATACTTTTACAATTTTTACCTGGTGCCTAACTGCCGTTACCATTTATGGAACCCTTTTGAACAGTCAACGCAAAAAGGTTGGCTTTCTAATTTGGGGCCTATGCAACATGGCCTGGTTGCTGGTTGACGCCAGCCGCGGTATATGGGCGCAGTGTGCTTTGTACACCGTTTTCATTGCCTTTAATATCTACGGCTGGGTCAACTGGACATCCCAGGAAAAAAAGGATGTAGCATAAGACAGCTTAATCGTTTAGGGCCTTTTTAAGAACTCCAGCGATTTCTTGCAGCGCTGTTTCAACCTCTGGAACAGTTTGGTTCATATGCAAGAAAGCGTGAATCATGCTCTCGTAGCACTTATAGGTAACATTAACCCCTGCTTCCTTAAGATGATTTGCGTAAAGCTCACCTTCTCCGTGAAACGGGTCAAACCCGGCGGTAACAAGGTGGGTTCTTGGCAAATAGGATAGATCTTTTTGCTTTAGGGGGGATCCAAGGGGGTTTTCAATATCATCCTTGGAATTGATATAGTGATCAACGTAATATTTCATCTTATCAGCTGTTAAAAAGAACCCTTCCTTGTATGTGCCGTAGGACCAGGTGGAACAGGACAAATCCAATGATGGGTAAAGCAAAAGCTGAAAGATAGGCATCTTGGTTTTGGATGCGTGAATTTTCTGGAACACCGCCCCTGTCATGTTGCCACCAGCACTGTCCCCGCCAACACCCACGCGTGATAAGTCCATATTGTATTTATCCCCATGATCAAGAACCCACCGATAGGCGTCAAAACAATCGTTGATGCCAATTGGGAAACGATTTTCTGGGGCCAAACGCCAATCTACGGAAACAACAATACAATCACCATAAACCGAAAGATGACGACATATGGAATCATGCGTCGCAATATCTCCGTGCTGCCAACCACCGCCATGGAAATAGACGAAGACCGGCAGTTTTTTACCCAAAGTTGGGGTGTAAATGCGAAGGCCAATTTTATGGTGTCCATCCGAACTTAAGGCATCTAAATCCTCTACGCGGGCCATTTTTAGGGGCCATCCAGCATGGAATAAAGAGAAATCAAGGTACGCTTTGCGCCCTTCTTCTACGCTGATCTCTCTGGAATTAGCTTGTAATGCCATATTTAAGACATCAAGAAATTGTTTGATTTGAGGGTTAAGTTTTGAACAATCAGGCATTTCTGCTTCCAAGAAAATATATAGTTTACACAGTGTGCAAGTTTTAAGTTTAACGCTTCTCTCTCCCGCATCATCGCGAGGCCGCTGGCAGCCGTGGCGATCCCAGAAGAAAAACAGCCGCCTGGACTGCCGCACCCCCTGGTGGGGGCTCGCAGTGACGATTAAAAGGCGTCAAACCTAAAACATGCACACTGCATTAGTTCTAAATTATATAGCTCAGAAAAGTTTACATTTCCTTAACGGGCGTCCAAACACTTTCTTATCCAAAGCCGTGTCAGCTTCTCCTGAAGGGAATTTTGCGACAGCCGTTGGTTAAGGCAAGAAAAATCTACCTGATCCAAAAGTTGATCTTGGTTAGCGCAGGAATAAACGATTTTTTCCTGCCCTGTTACAGGGTCTTTATGAATCTGCAAACACTGGGCGCAGATTTCCTTCATCATGCACTGCATGGGGGAATTGATGCTGCCGATGGCTGTGTGCTTGGGGTTCAAATAGGGCTTTAAAACATCATGACGCGCTTTGGTAACAGCTGCCATCATGCGGTCAGACCCAATCACAATCAGACGATCAACATCCATAAGGGGTATCATTTGTAGGCCTAATTCCCCCTTGGCATAGGCCTGAATGGACTGAACAATGTTGCCGGCATAGCTTTTGTCCTGGGGGCGTCCTGGGGTAAAGCCAGGGGCCTCGTCACAGCACCAAATAATTTGATCTGCGGCGGCTTCAATCTCTGAAACTTTGTAACGATCTTGCAGTTTTTTGTATCCCGCAAAATAAAGGACACGACTGCCCTTGCCCCGCAAACTTTGCCCTATGGAGAAAAGCACAGCATTGCCAAGGCCGCCGCCCACAAGCAGGACAGTTTCATTACCCGGAATTTCAGTTGGCGCCCCCGTTGGCCCCATTAGGACCACAGGCTCACCAGGCTTTAACAGCTGACAAAGGTCGGACGACCCGCCCATTTCAAGGACAATTGTTGAAAGCAACCCCTTTTCCCTATCAACACTGGCCCCTGTCAGCGCAAGGCCCTCCATCGCAAGCCTTGTGTTATGAACAACAGGTGCCAGGCTTTCAAAGTTTTGCAGACGGTAAAACTGTCCGGGCTGAAAAGCTTTGGCGGCCAGGGGGGCCTTGATTATAACCTCGACAATATTGGGCGTTAATCGGTTGACAGCCTCCACCTGCGCCCGCAAAAGGGCATTTATTTTTAGAAGGAAATCACCCTTCTCTTGAGGGGCAACACGGTTTAAAACCCGGCTGATAACAGGGTATCCTTGCTTTGCACTTCCCATAGCCTTGACCACGTTCCCGGCAAAAGATGGATGAAGGTCGCCAAAAAAACTAACGGCCCTGTTGTCCTTGGCAAAGCGCATCAAAACCTGCACCTGTTCTGGTTTTGAAAGGCGTTCTGGGGAAACAGCGTTTCCTTGTTCATCGATGGCCTGAAATGCCAGAGTTTTACCGGCTGTGTTTAGGATGATTTGGTCCGGTATGTCATAGCGCAAATTGGTATTCGGTTTGGTGCCCGCTGCAACCAAAATGCTTCGGGCAGGAAGGATTTTTTCCTGGCCCCCATGGTTAACAACCAGGTTTTCAGCATGGCCGTAGGCATTGATTCCAACGCGAACGGGGGTTGCGTGATCCAGGATGGAAATCCCTTCCTTCAGGGCAAGGGAAACCTCCTCATGATTCAGGGTGTAACTGGGTGACTGCGTCAAATCACGGCGGTAAACAAGTGTGGACCCGCCCCACTGTTGAATCCATTTTTGAACCTCAGCAGGGGTCCTGCAGTTTTGCAAAATCTTAGCATGGTTCAGCATTTCATCAGCTAGGGTTGCCTCGGACTCGCTCCAGCCCTGTCTGACCTTATCTGTCCCCAGATCCTTGGACAAATCTTGATACCGTTCAAAAAACTTTTGCACCTGAACGGGGTAATAGGCCATGGCTTCGGTCGCAGTGTCAATTGCGGTTAACCCGCCCCCAATCACCACCACTGGCAGGCGAATTTGAAGGTTGGCAAGGGAATCCCTTTTAAAGGCCCCCGTTAACTGCAGCGCCATCAAAAAATCGCTTGCCTGACGCACACCCGGCGCCAAACCATTCTCCATATCAAGCAGGGTTGGACTGCCAGCGCCAAGGCAAAGCGCAACATGATCGAACCCTAAATCAAAAGCCTGGTCAATGGTCAGGGTTCCCCCAAGACGCACCCCCCCAATTAAACTGAAGGCTGATCTTCGTTCCAGAAGCAGGCGAATGATCTTTAAAAAATTTTTGTCCCAGCGCACCGTGATGCCGTATTCAGCCACGCCCCCAAACCCACTTAGGGTTCTCTCGTCAAGGGGTTCCTTGATGTCGACAATGCTGCGAATGGGCTGAAAAGGAACGCGCGACCCATCCAAGGTAACGCCATTTAAGGCAGGGGGAAGGGGTTCAATTTTTAATCCTTCAATTCCAACCACCGTATGGCCATCATTCAAAAGATGATGCGCAAGGGTGAATCCGGCTGGCCCCATGCCTGCAACCAGAACCGTTTTGCCTGTTGGTTGCAGGGGAAGGGGACGTTTGAAATTCAAGGGGTTCCAGCGGGTTAAAAGGCTGTAAATTTCAAATCCCCAGGGCAGGTCCAAAACATCCTTCAGGGTTTGGGTTTCAATGCCTGGAATGTTGACGGGTTCCTGTTTTTGATAAATGCAGGACTTCATACAGTCGTTACAAATTCGGTGCCCCGTTCCAGCAATCATGGGGTTGTCGATAATGGCGGTTGCAAGGGCCCCAATGGCATATCCGTCAGATTTCAGTTTGTTCATTTCGGAAATTTTTTCTTCCAAGGGGCAGCCTGTCAAGGTTGTGCCAAACTGATTCTTTTGAAACCGATCGTTTGTGTCAGTGGCCTTTGGTCTGAGCCCCTTAGAACAGGAATCCTTGCCCTGACCATGGCACCAAATGCAATAGTTTGCTTGATCGGTAGCTTGCTTACGGGAAAACCCTTTGTCGGTCAATTTGAAACCCGTACGGCCCTCTAGGTCATCTGGGGATGCTTGCCATTTTCCGGATGGGTCCTGAACTAAATTATGGATTAAATGGGAAAAATCAAGCTTTTCTGGAGTTTTGAAAAGAACGCCGTCTTTATGGACCCGCTTACCAGCGGGGCTTAGGGTGGCCCACGCAGCATACTGTGCGGCCCTTTCTAGGTTGTCTTGATCATTGTTATCCAGCCAATTGGTGACTGCTTTGGCGAAGTCAAGTTCTGTGGATAGGGGTAAATCTTTGGCAAGGGCTTTGGCTTCTGCGTCTGTGACGTTGGGGTATTTTTTAATCGCATAGCGCTGCACAAATTGACGCTTAATCTGCGTCAGGGGGGCAAGGTCATTATGGGCGGCCTGCAGGGCCGTAACCTGTTTTTGAATGCGGAACAGCCTTGCTATAAAATGCTCGGCTACGGGGGCCAGGGCTAGGATTAAGGTACTTTCCTGGGCGGGGAGAAGGGAAGCCGTCAGGGCAGTTTGATAACTTAAGTAAAGATCCTTAGATGTTTCCAAAAGAAGGGTTTTAAAGGCAGCATCCACCCGGACCAACCCGTCATGGGAATAAAGGTCTTCAAAAGAAATATCATAGTCAAGAGAGAGAGTTTGGTTATTCAAAGGATGATGTCTTTCTGTTTATGGTCATGGTTATCGTGAGTGAAAAACTCTGGATTGCCTCCCGCCACGCAAGCTCGCGGTCGCAATGACGGTAGCTACTCCTCGTCATTCCTGCACTCCCTCATGTCATTCCCGCGAAGGCAAGAATCCAGGAAAACAGATACTTTCCGTGTCCGCGCCTGTGCGGGGACGACATTATGGGGCGTAAATGTAGGCCAACAGGCATTTTCAAATTCACTGGGGGTATAGTAGCCCCAGCGGAAGCTGGGGTCCAGGAAAAAGCTGGGGTCCCCGCAGGGCTCCCCTCATGAAAATTTCCTCTACAGACTTTGTCATTACTTCTTAACACTATCGTCATTGCTGTAAAGGTCAACTAATTCGTTGACAGGAGAGGGAGAATTTTTTAGGTGTTTGTCCATTCAAAGATTGATGAGGTCTCAGCTGATTGTAATAGACGAGGTAGTCAAACAACTCTTTTT
>Ga0007854_10000032_pt1 | contig 102263 bp, 88 predicted proteins | sample CryBogCBH12Aug08_FD_60382 | JGI IMG/M metagenome (GOLD analysis project Ga0007854, IMG submission 60382) | Freshwater microbial communities from Crystal Bog, Wisconsin, USA - CBH12Aug08 | ecosystem: Environmental > Aquatic > Freshwater > Lake | place: Crystal Bog, Wisconsin, USA | collected... | reverse complement strand
CCGTATGCGCTCCGCGCCTGTAACGTTCTCGATCTGTCATGCCTCAATTTAGCCTGTAATCCCGGCTGAAGCAATACCGCCTAAAGGCGAAGGTTTATACCCGGCCCATGGAAAATGAAGCTTCCTAACTAATTCCCCTGGGGTATTCTTTCGCAACGCGATCAATTGCAAGCAATTCCGTTAGAACCTGCGGCAAGTCCTTTAGATGAATCATGTTGGGGCCATCACTGGGCGCGCATTCTGGGTTTTCGTGGGTTTCCAAAAAGACGCCCGCAACGCCAACTGCAACCGCAGCACGCGCCAAAATAGGGGCAAACTCCCGTTGACCAGAACTGGATGTTCCAGCCCCACCCGGTTGTTGAACAGAATGGGTGGCATCGAAAATTACAGGATAGCCTGTACTTGCCATAATTGGCAGTGAGCGCAAATCGGACACAAGCGTATTATAACCAAAACTGACGCCGCGTTCACACAGCATGACTTGTTCGTTTCCAAAGGCCTCCATCTTTGCCACCACGTTTTTCATGTCCCATGGCGCTAGGAATTGACCCTTTTTAATATTAATGGTTTTACCGGTTGCAGCTGCTGCCCGCAAAAGGTCCGTTTGACGGCACAAAAAAGCCGGGATTTGAAGGACATCAACAACGCTTGCAACCACAGCACATTGTTCAGGGGTATGCACATCTGTTATAACAGGGCAATTAAAGGTTTCACGAATTTCAGAAAATATGGACAAACTTTCTTGAAGTCCAATCCCCCGGACGCCGTTTAAGCTGGTTCTGTTCGCCTTATCAAAGGATGTTTTGTAGATAAGCCCAAACCCCATTTTCTTTGACAGAATGCTAAGCTGTTCTGCCATCATCAGGGCATGATCCCTCCCCTCCATAACGCAGGGACCCGCAATAATGGTTAAAGGTAAATCATTTCCAATGATCAGGGACCTAACTTTTAAATGACGCATTTTCTTAATTCCTAATGATTCTTATGATCTAGGGCAGCCTTTATAAAGGCAACAAACAAGGGATGGGGTTCAAAAAGCCTGGATTTCAATTCGGGGTGAAACTGAACACCGACAAACCAAGGGTGATCTTTTCTCTCGACAATCTCTGGCAAACAGCCATCCGGCGAAAATCCAGAGAAATGCAAACCAGCGGCCTCTAACCTTTCAAAGTAATTTGTATTGACTTCGTACCGGTGACGGTGGCGTTCTTGAATTACATCCTTGCCGTAAATTTTGTGGGCAAGAGACCCCTTTTCCAACGCACACGGATAGGACCCAAGACGCATCGTGCCCCCCAAATCGTTATCTTTCGTGCGCAACTGAACACCCGCATCGCTGGCCCATTCTGTAAGCAAACCAATCACAGGTTCGGGTGTTGGGCCAAATTCGGTACTTGATGCCTCTTTCAGTCCCAGTTGGTTCTGACAGGCTTCTATCACGGCTAATTGCATACCAAAGCAAATTCCAAGATAGGGGATTTTGTTCTCGCGGGCATAGCGAATAGCGGCCAGCTTTCCAGAAACCCCCCGTTCGCCAAAGCCCCCTGGCACCAAAATTGCATCAACGTCCAGAAGGCGCTGTGTGACATCTGCTTCCTTTTCGGAATCAATCCACACGAATTCAGGGGAAATTTTATTTTCTATGCCACCGTGGGTTAAAGCCTGCATCAGAGATTTATAGGCATCTAAAAGCTGAACATATTTTCCAACAATGCCAATTTTGACCGTTTCTTTTGAATCTTGGATTGTTTCTATAAGCTTATGCCAACGCTCCAGACCTGTCGCCGGTCTTTCAACACCGAAATAACGGCATACCTGACGGTCAAACCCTTCCTCGTGGTACTGCAAGGGAACCTGATAGATATTGTCCGCATCAAGGGCCGCAATCACATTGTCACTGCCAAGGTTGCAAAACTGGGCCAACTTCCGTTTGGCTTCAAGCGGGATAGGGCGATCACTACGACATAAAAGAAGGTCAGCCTGAATCCCAACACTGAGCAGTTCCTTAACGGAATGCTGCGTTGGTTTTGTCTTCAGTTCTCCAGCTGTCGAAATATAGGGCAAAAGAGTTAAATGCACAAAAAGGGTGCGGTCACGTCCCAAATCATTTCTTAATTGGCGAATCGCTTCAAGGTAGGGAAGCCCTTCGATGTCTCCAACAGTTCCCCCAATTTCACATAAAACAAAGTCTGAACCCTCTGTGTCGTGGGTTATGAATTTTTTAATTTCATCGGTTATGTGCGGAATGACCTGAACGGTTGCGCCCAGATAGTCCCCCCGGCGTTCCTTAGAAAGAACTGATGAATAAATCTTCCCCGTTGTCACATAGTCGCTGGACCTGGCAGAAACGCCCGTGAATCGTTCATAGTGACCCAGATCAAGGTCCGCTTCCGTCCCGTCATCGGTGACGTAAACCTCACCATGCTGATAAGGGCTCATCGTTCCGGGGTCAATATTCAGGTAGGGGTCTAGTTTTCTTAAAAGGACTTTGAAACCACGGGCCTGTAACAACGCCCCCAAGGCAGCCGAAGCCAAGCCTTTTCCCAGGGAAGAAGTCACCCCCCCTGTTATAAAGATATAACGGGCATCAGTCATTATTGGTCAGCAGGCGCGCTTGCTGGGGCATCCAAAAAAGCTGCAGATTGCCGAACATGGGAACTTGTCATGACTGTCATCAAAATACAATTTCCGATAAAAAGCACCGCCAGAACAGCCGTGATACGGGTCAAAAGGTTTGCTGCTCCCCTGACTGTGAACATACTGTTACTGCTACTGCTGCCACCAACCAAGCCGCCACCACTTTCGCTTTTTTGCAGCAGAATAACACCGATCAAGGAAACGGCGATAAACACATGAATAACCAACAAAAAACTCATAACTTTTTAATCCTTTATCTTTATTTAGGCGCCATTATCATGACAATTTGCCGTCCTTCGAACCGGGGCAACGTTTCAAACTTAGCAAGTTCGTCAAAATCTTGCTTTACCTTCAGGACAACATTCATTCCAATTTCCTGGTGGCTCATTTCACGGCCGCGGAATCGCATACTCAGTTTGACCTTATTACCCTCTTCAAGAAAACGTCTAATAGCTCGGCATTTAATCCCAAGATCATTATCATCGATCATGGGTCGCATTTGAATTTCCTTAACCTCTATGACCTTTTGTTTTTTCTTAGCCTCGGCTTTTTTCTTTTGCAGTTCGTATTTGTATTTGCCGTAATCCAAGATTTTACAGACAGGCGGTTCGGCATTTGGCGAAACCTCCACCAAATCAAGCCCAGCCTGAACAGCCAGCGTCAAGGCTTCGGAACGGGTAACAACACCCACCATTTCCCCCTCAGCATCAACCAACCTGACTTTCGAGGACGTAATTTCTTGATTAACCCTAGGCCCATCATGACGAGAAGATTCTCTGTTCTGGGGCGAATCACCATTCATTCGAGATATGTGACATTCTCCGTTTTAAAAATTTTCAACCCCCAATCTATCAACAAAGTATTCTAAAGTCCAGTGGAGGTGAAGGACCATAAAAATTTTCTTTAAAAGTCTAATCCCCGCCCTTCAGAATTCTGGCCTTGTCCCTGGCCCAGTCGCGGTCTTTGATTGTTTGGCGCTTGTCGACAACGTTCTTACCCTTGGCCAGGCCAATCTCGACCTTCGCGCGCCCCTTGTCATTAAAGTAAATAGACAAAGGCACCAGGGTCATTCCCTTACGGTGAAGAAAACCTAAAAATTTTTTAATTTGTCGCTTGCGAAGCAGCAATTTACGGGGACGTTTTGGAAAATGATTAAATTGGTTCGCTTCCAGGTATTCTGGAATATTGGCGTTAAACAAATAAAGTTCACCCGCAAAGTCGCCGCCCATTTCACCAGCATAAGCTTCATTGATGCTGGCCTTTCCAGCCCTTAGGGATTTAACTTCACTTCCACTTAAAATAATACCCGCCTCAATAGTCTCGGTAATCTCAAAATCAAACCGGGCCCGTCTGTTCTGGGCCGCTGTCTTAAAGGTGGGCGTTTCCTTTGCCATGATTAAAGAACACCCATGGTTGTCAGCGCTTGATTAACCCGGTCCATGGTCGCAGCTGTCGCAGGCAACAGGGGCAACCGTAGTTCATTTTGAATTTTGCCCATGGCCGACAGGGCGTATTTAACGGGACAGGGGTTAACCTCAGAAACCAACGCAACATGCAGGGCAATCAATTTTTTTGTAAGATCCCCAAAGGTCTCCAGGTCCCTATTTTTCCAAGCAGCTATCAGTTGATAACAAAGATTTGGCACAACGTTCCCTGTAATGGATATGCACCCATCCCCCCCTTGGGCCAAATAGGCTGACGTAAAGGGGTCATCCCCGCACAGTAATTTAAAATCCCTTTTTAAACGGCTGCGCATCAGGGCTGGCCTTCCAAGATCATTCGTTGAATCCTTAATAGCCACAACGTTTTCAAGTTCTGACAACTCCAGAAGCAAGTCGACCGATATTTCAACACTTGCCCTTCCTGGGTTATTATAGACGATCATAGGAATATCGACCGCATGACTTACCGATGCAAAATGTTGATACAGTCCCCTTTGCGTTGGTTTGACATAATAGGGGGTGACAACAAGAATGCCATCTGCACCAAGGCGCTTAGCCTCCTCTGCCATGGTGATAACGTCGGCAGTTGACGGGGACCCACACCCAACAATCACGGGCGTTTTCCCGGCCGCCTCTTTCACCAGGGAAATGATAAGACCCCGTTCTTGGGGAGTTAACAAAGTCCCCTCCCCTGTGGAACCACAAATCATAAGACCTTCTGTCCCCTGAGCACACTGCCAGGAAACAAGGTTTTGCAAAGCGTCTTGATCAACTTTTCCCTTTTGAAAAGGGGTAACTAATGCGACAATGGAACCTTGGAACATTTTAAAAAAACCACAAAAAAGAGTGACCATGACTGAGATTTTCAAGTCTCTGACCAAGATACTGCGTAAGACTCAAAATGCCAATAGATATGCTTTGGTTTTAATACTTTTGATTATATCACCTGCATTTTCAGCCCCTTCCCTTTTTGAACAATATACGACCTGGAAGCGCTTGATGGATCAATCGGTCCCTGCATCAGAAATTATGCAGTTTATTGATCATCATCCCAAATGGCCAGCCCAGGAAATCCTTATTAAAAAAGCAGAAAAAGCCTTGTCTGGGAAAGAAGATTCAAAAAGGTTACTGTCTTGGTTTGAAAAACACCCGCCTCTTTCAACCGAAGGAACTTTCCTTTATATCAAAGCTCTGTTGAATTCGGGCAAAAAGGGCCAGGCCCACGCCCTGATTCAAAAAGTTTGGGCTGAAGGTGACTTTTCGGCCAAATTTGCAAAAACATTTAGAAGCTTATTCGCAAAAGTCATTAGATCTGAAGATGATCTAAACCGAGTCAATCGACTTCTTTATAACGAGGACATAAGGGCCGCTCAGGAAATTTTACCTCACCTTAACAGGGCACAGCAGGACCTTGTTAAAACACGTATTGCCCTTATCCAAGAAAGCACGGCAGCCCCAAAGAAACTTTCTGAAACACAAGTTTTTATAAAAAATCATCCAGGCCTTCACTATGATCAAATCAAATGGTATCGCAAGCAGAAGAATAATGAAAAGGCCATCGACCTTTTATGTCAGACCAAAGAGGCTGAGGAGGTGAAATATGCAGACGAATGGTGGAGAGAGCGGAATATCCTTGCAAGACGCATGATTGAAGAAAAACGGTTTGAACAAGCCTTTCGTGTCATAAAAGGTCACAAATTAACAAAGGGTGAGAATTTCGCCAATGCCGAATGGCTTTTGGGGTGGTTACAATTGCGGTTTTTGAACCAGCCATCTGGGGCATATGAACGCTTTCAAAGCCTGTACCAGGCCGTAAAATCCCCCATTAGCAGGGCAAGAGCGGCTTTTTGGGCGGGTGAAGCCGCCAAAGCGCTTGCCCAAATTGATCAGGCAAACAATTGGCACAAAATTGGAGCTGGGCATCCAGGGACGTATTATGGCCAGCTTTCCCTTAGTCAGCTGAATGCTCAAAATCCAAAACTTGCAGGGGTTAAATTCCTTCGTCCCCTTTCAAAAACGCCTGAGATTCAAAAGCGTTTTGAGGACAGAGAATTGGTTAAGGTTATTAAACTAATTCCAAAGAGGGACTTGGAAAAGTTTGCCCCCCTTTTCGTCCTTAAGTTAAGTGAGGCACTTGATGATGTCAGCGAAAAAGAACTTTTGGTTGAATTGGCCCATAAAGTATCACCCCATAGCGCGGTTCAGGTTGCAAAGAAAATGGGATACACCCACGTTCCTATGATCAAGTCGGCATACCCACTCTTATCAAAATCCCATCGAAACATCATTCATCAATTTGGCGGTAAAGACCCCCTATTTGCGTCTTTTGTTCATGCCGTTATTCGTCAGGAAAGCCGCTTTAACCCAAAGGCCTTAAGCGAAGCTGGCGCACAAGGGTTAATGCAGTTGATGCCAGAAACAGCGAAGATTGAACTGAAAAAGATATCTTTTCAAAAGAAAACTGCCTTCACAAAACAATCCCTTTTCGACCCATCAAAGAATCTGACTGTGGGCGCCTCGCATCTCTCCACCCTCTTGCAGGAATTTAATGGGTCTTTAGTTTTAGCAGCTGCCGCCTATAATGCCGGCAAAAAGGCTGTTAAGGAATGGATAGCCCTTTTTGGCGATCCAAGAGATCAAGCAGTTAACGTCATTGATTGGGTTGAACTGATTCCCTACGGTGAAACGCGCAATTATGTTGAGCGGGTTATGGAAAATTTCATCACCTATCAAGAAAGGTTTGATGAAACCCCCGCTTCTCTTTATGATCTGGGACAACATTTAAGGGCTAATTTAATTCTCAAGGAACGATCTTGAAAAAACGCGGGTTCTTCAAACAAAAACAAGAGGATGAAACCCTTGATGTAAAAAAGTGTCAATTTGGAACTTGCCAAAAAGAAGGGCTTTATCAGGCCCCCAAAGCGGATCTGTCGTCCCATCAAAAGCGCCCCGACAGTTGGTATTGGTTCTGCCTTGAACACGTTCGGGACTATAACGCATCGTGGAATTATTTTCGTGAAATGTCAGAGGTGGAAATCTTAAAAGAATGGCGTCAGGATATTACTTGGCAGCGCCCCACCTGGCCCCTTGGCAGCTGGTACACAAGAAAAAGCATGGCTTTTGAACGGGTCTTTTCTGCGAAGCAAAACAAAGAACGGCATTTCTTTGACGACCCCTTTGGTCTTTTTGATGACTATCTGGGACCACAAGAACAGGAACGTAAAAGGCCCACCACGCCCGAATCAAAGGCTATTCTTTTATTAGAACTGTCCATACCCTTTGACAAGGATCAACTTCAAACGGCCTATCGGCGCCTTGCGAAAAAGTTCCATCCTGACCTAAATCAGGGATGTCTTCTCTCTGAAGAGAAATTGAAACAGATTAACCAGGCCTATACCCTATTGAAAAAGGGACTATCTTTCTAAATTCATTTTTCCCATTGACACAACACCCCTTGCTGCTTTAAACAAGCGACTAAACCATTTTAGGTACAATATTGCTTAATTTAATTAAAACAGGATCATTTATGTTGTCTTTTGTAAGATTTCTATCCTTTCTATTCTTTTTTATGGGTTGCTGCGTGGGCGCTGAGATAACTGTGCCAGAATCAGAACCAATAAAACGCTCTCGTCTTGGCCCCACTCCTTCTTTTGGTATAGATATAGATGCGATCTCTAAGCTATCCCCCCCCTGTACAATAAGTCCTGGTTTCAATGGGACTACTCCTATCTGGGTATTAAGCAGCCCTTCAGAAGAGATGACTCCTCATGTGAAATTCTTTAGAGAGAAGACTGAGCTATTGGAAAAAGTCAATAGTATATCCAGTGAAGATCGATACAGACACGTCGTGGCTATTGATTTTGATGGGGTTTTAACAACGAATCCCCGCCCTATCCCTGTAGAGCAAATAAGATTCAGTAACGAAGGTTGTGAATTTTATCAGCAATTGATCGGAAGCGGGGCAACTGTTTTGGTTACCAGTAGCCGCTTTAATCAACAGGAAATTATTGATGCTTTAAAGAAAAAAGGAACTTATCCCCCCCCCTTACAGACAGAAACTATTGACGGATTAGAGTTTACATGGTCAGACAACGTTATAAGTGCGTGCAGCAAAGCTAGCAAAGCTTTTGAACTACGCTCTGAAAAATTCGAGGCAGCAATCTTTGGCTATAAAAAGCATTTTAAAAAGCAAAGAGCTAACCAGGAAGAAGTGTACCCTGGAATTTTATCTATTACGCTTATTGATGATCAAGAAAGAAATATTGAAAGATTCACTAGCAGCGACGCAGGTGCCCTATTTGGTGTACCCCATCCAAAGGCGAAAGGAATAGTCTTTCCACCTTATTCAGCGTTTCCTCCCGGATCAGACTCTTAAAGCTTTCTTAACCATCTTAGGGTTACCCTTAGCACAAGGAAATATTTCAAGTGCAGAGGGTTCGCTTTGGGAACAGTTCAGAAAATAAACATATTCAAGGCCTATGCCCACTTCCTAAGGCAAGTCGAATTTGACTATCCTCTAGACGTCATGGCGAATGTGTTGACACAACATTGGATCACAACACAAACCCTTCGTGATTTGTTTCACGCCCGCTTTTCGCCCCTTAGTGCATCAACAGAAAAAGAAAACTGTTTATTAACGAACATCGAAGAACAACTAAAAGCAATCACAAACAAAGATCATCATGAAATTCTAAGGCGCTTTTTAAATTGCATTCAGGCAACCGTCAGAACGAATTTCTACCAGGAACCTGGCAGGGAATGGCTCAGTCTAAAGTTCGATTGCGGAACGCTTGTCAATCTTCCAAAGCCATCCCCCTTATATGAAATTTTTATCTATGCCCCCTTTATGGAGGCTTGCCATTTACGAAGTGATAAAATTTCACGGGGCGGCATTCGCTGGTCCGACCGCCCAGAGGATTTCAGAAACGAAACCCTTAGCCTGATGAAAACCCAAACAGTTAAAAATGCTGTCATTGTCCCCTTGGGGTCAAAGGGAACTTTTCTTGCGGCCCGTTATCAGGATATCCAAGAAAACGGAGCCTCTGCGGCCGACCTTAAGGCAGAAGTGATTCGCTGCTATGATGCCATGATCCGCGGCCTTTTGGACATCACAGACAATTTGATCGGTGGAAACGTCCAGCATCCACCCCAAACAGTCTGTCACGACGGGGACGACCCCTATCTAGTGGTGGCGGCTGACAAGGGAACCTCTTCCTTTTCTGATCTTGCGAACAAAATTGCAGCCGAATATGGCTTTTGGCTTGGTGATGCCTTTGCTTCAGGTGGGGCACATGGGTATGACCACAAGAAAATGGCCATCACCTCAAAAGGGGCTTGGATTTCAATTGACCGCCATTTCAGGGAACTGGGGATTGATTATCAGGAAACGCCGTTTACAGTCGTTGGCATTGGCGACATGTCAGGCGATGTGTTCGGTAATGGCATGTTGCGGTCAAACAAAGCCAAACTGATTGCAGCTTTTGACCACCGGCATATTTTTATCGACCCAAACCCCGATCCGGCAAAAAGCTTTGATGAACGTCGCCGTTTATTTAATTTAGAAAATTCAAGTTGGGCGGACTATAACCCTGGTCTGATTTCCAAAGGGGGAGGCGTTTTTAGTCGCACAGATAAAACCATCACCCTGTCACCTGAAATAAAACAGACCTTTGGAATTGCAGAAAATACCAAAGTTCTAACACCGAACGAGCTTATTTCAATTCTTCTAAAGGAAAACGTTGATCTGCTTTGGTTTGGCGGGGTTGGAACCTTTATTAAAGCAAGCCATGAATCCCACGGCGACGTCCACGACCATCATAATGATGCCATCAGGGTCGATGCCAAGGATATCAAAGCAACCATCATTGGCGAAGGGGCGAATCTCGGCGTTACCCAAAAGGGACGCATCGAATTTGCCCTAAAAGGCGGAAAAATTAACACAGATGCCATTGATAATTCAGCCGGTGTTGATTGTTCAGACCACGAAGTCAATCTTAAGATTTTCTTTAGCCACCTAGAGCAAGAGGGGAAAATAAACAGACTTGAACGCAACCAATTGCTTCATGCCATGACGGAGGAGGTTTCTGAGTTGATCCTAAGGGATAACTACAGACAAACCTTGATTCTAAGCCTTATGGAACGTTCAGAAACAGGCGATTTAGATGCCTATCAATCTTTGATTAAGTACCTGGAATCTGATTCAGAATTACCCCTTAACAGACAAATTGAATGTGTCCCAAGTGATGAAGAAATTAATAGGCGTCGTCTGAACCACCAGGGATTAACCTCATCGCAAATAAAAAGCTCTGGATTGCCGCGCTTCGCTCGCCATGACGAAACCCCCGCGTCATCGGGAGGACCGAAGGGACGTGGCGATCCAGAAAAACAAGTATCTTCAAGTTCATTGGGCCTAACCCGTCCAGAACTGGCGATTCTTTTAGCGTATGCTAAAAATAATCTGCATCGGCATTTGATGGTATCCCTGAAGGATTCTGACCTGCCCTTATTTGATTCTTATTTTATCGGCTATTTTCCAAAAACACTGCAGGACAGATTCCCTGATGATCTTTTAAATCATCCCCTTAAAAAGGAAATTCTGGTCACAGTTTTGGCAAACGATGTCATGAATCGAATGGGCCCTTGCTTTTTGCACCAGGTTTGCCAAAGTTATAAAGTTGATTTTTTAACCGCCCTTACGGCGTACCTAAAGGTTATCCAGTCCTCGGACAGTCAATCACTCTGGGAAAATACTGATAATCTTATATCAATCGAACACTACCCCCTTTTCATAGAAAGCATGGAAAGGATCAAGGTGTTAACCTTAAAGGCAATCAGTCAGAACCATTAAGCGGCCTTCGCCTCTTCTTTTTTTGCTTCCTCAGAGGAAGGCTTGTTACTAAACAGGAATTTGCTAATCAGCCCTTCAAAACTGATAGAGGATTGGGTGTGGTTTATAGAACCGTTCGGTGTCAAGAATTCTTCGCTTCCACCGGGAACAATTGCAATATATTTACCACCAAGCAAGCTTTCGCTGGCAATTTCAGAAGAGGAATCTTTTGGAATCTTAATGTCGTTTCGAACCATCATACCAACCTTTGCTTGATAGGTATCAGGGTCAATTTCAAGTTTTTGAACAATCCCAACCTTAACGCCACTGATTTTGACATCTGCCCCTGCATTAAGACCATCAATACGGTCAAACTTTGCGTAAACGACATATCCCTTTGGAACACTTTTCTGCCCTGCGGAATACGCATAAAACAAGAAAAAACCAGCAAGCACAAGAACCACTGCCCCTATAATAGCTTCCAATAAATTATTACGCATTTCTCTTCCCTAAAAACCTAATGATCGCCCAAGTTAACACACCTAGATTGTTTTTGTCAGCCGTTTGTAAGCCCCAGCCACAATCTTTATTCACGAATTCCATCTATCATTAAAGCATTAAATTCTTAACCATTTATTAAAATCCTTCCCCAATGAAGGGCTGCAATTCCGCCCCACCAGTTTTCATAAAAGGCTTCATGAAATCCAGCCTCTTGCATTTTGTGACGCAAGGTCTCTTGATCTGGGAATTGACGAATGCTTTCCACCAGATACTGATACGCGTCCTGGTCCTGCGCCACATACTTCCCCAATAACGGGAGAAAATTAAAGGAATAAACATCATATAATTTTGAAAGCATGGGAACGATGGGTTTGCTAAATTCCAAACAAAAGAAATATCCCCCTGGCTTTAGAACGCGCGCGGCTTCTTTTAATGCCTTTTCTTTATCAGCCACATTTCTAAGGCCAAAAACAATTGTGTAAATATCAATAGACTGGCTTGGAATGGGCAAATCTTCAGCGCTGCCGTTACACCAATGAAGGTTTCGCGCCAGACCATCATCCAAGGATCGGTCCCTGCCCCGTTCAATCATCGGCAGGGTTAGGTCACAAACCATCACGTTTAGATCTAAATGGGGATGTGTTTTTTGAATACCGATTGCAATATCGCCTGTCCCCCCCGCAACATCCAAAATCATTTGACCAGGTTTTAGGGGCAGTCTGTGAATAAAATCCCGTTTCCATAAGCGGTGGACGCCGACACTCATCAGGTCGTTCATCAGGTCATAACGGGTTGCCACACGGGCGAACAGATCTTGGACTTTCTTTGATTTCGCCCCAAGGGAAATTTCTTGAAAGCCAAAATCTGTGTAAGGCATAACGGCTACTCGTTCCCCATCTGCTCTGCTTGACTGATCAATTCATCTTCGAATTGAATCCCCAATTGCTGGGCAATAGGCAGGTTAAACTTAAAGTCCACATCCTTTGGCCATTCAACAGGAATAGCTGAAGGCTTTAACCCTTGTTTCAAGATTTTAATAATCATCTTTCCTGTTTGACGTCCCAATTTATACTGATCAGGACCCAGGGCCGCAAGCGCCCCCCTATCAAGGCAATCAACATCACTGACGAATACAGGAATTTTATTCTCTAATCCAATTTTGCCAACCCCATCAAAGGCCGCAAGCGCTGTATTATCATTGTTAACAAAAAGCGCATCCACCTTGCCAATCAGGCTTTGGGCTGCTTGTAAAACCTCGCTTGTTTTGCTTGCAGGGGCCGTTACAAGGACCATGTCCCTTTCCTTAGCGGCAATTTGCATTTTTTCAAGAAGGGCAACCGAATTGGCTTCGCCCGGATTATAGATAATGCCAAGCCGTTTTAGGCCCTGTATAATTTTTTGAAAGAGCTTAAATTGACGATCAACATCGATAAAGTTTGAAACGCCCGTTATGTTGTGTTCCGGACTTTTTGGGTCAAGAACAAGCTTTGTTCCGATAGGGTCCGTTACTGATGAGAAGACCACAGCAATACCCGGACTAGATTGGGTAACCTTGGCAGCAGCCTGAGCTGGCGCCGTTCCCAAGGCCACAATAATTTTGGCTTTGTTCCCAGCAAACTTCTGGGCAATTTGTGATGCCAAGGCTGGATTTCCCTGCGCAGATTCATAGTGCCATTGGATAGTCTTGCCGGCAATCAAACCAGCCTCAGCCAGTTCATCAATAATCCCCTGTCTTGTTTGGTCAAGGGCCGGGTGGTCAATGACCTGAATAACACCGATTAAAGGAAGGTCCTTTGACACGTCAGACGCATTGTTTGGCCATAACCATCGGCCGCCTAAGAAGGCCACAACAACCACAATGGCAACAAGGACCTGTTTTAAAAGTTTGCTCATTTTTCATTTCCTTCGGATTTTAAAGTATTTTTTTCAGAAGAGGCACTGATAATTTTGTTCGCTTTGGAAAGTATATTTTGAGGAAAGGTTATCCCCAAATGTCGTGCCGTATCAACATTGATGGCAAGAGTCAACGCTGAAGCTTTTTCCAAAGGAATTTCATCAATACTTTTTCCAGAAAGGACCGAAGCAATCATCCTTCCAGCCTGTTTACCAATTTCATACTGGTTGGGGGCAATCGTTGCAAGGCATCCCCGTTCAACGGATTCAGGATCTGAGGAGAAAACGGGAATTTTATGTTCCTGCGATATTTTTAAAACTGCGTCCAATGCTGAAATAAACGTATTATCATTGGGTATATAAATCGCAGTCACTTTTCCAATCAGGCTTTGCGTCGCCGCAGACACCTCTGTCGTTGCGGATGCTGTCACCTTTAAAACACGAACACCCAATTTAGAAAGTTCTTTTGTCATCAGGTCAACCTGGCTCACAGAATTGGCTTCGCCTGGATTATAGAGAATACCAATGGTCAAAGAAGCCTTTTCACCCAAAATGTCTTTGATCAGCTTTGCCTGTTCTTGGACGGGGGCTAGATCATAAACACCCGAAATGCCCTGTTTCCCCTTTTCTAGGGTAGATGCTAATTTTGCCACAGTGGGGTCGGATACAGCAACAAACACAACAGGAATATGACGGTCCCTGGCGGCTGAATACGCACTTTGAGAAGAAGGCGTTGTGATAGGAACAATGACCTTTGGAGAAAGGCTTGCAAATTTTTGCGCAATTTGCGCTGCGGTTGACACACTCCCTTGGGCATTTTGGAAAAGAATTGCATCCGCCGGCACCTTGTGGGTTTTTAACTCGTCCAAGATACCCTGGCGTATGGCATCAAGCGACGGGTGCGGGGCTATTTGGGTAATAGCAACCAACGTCTGCGAGCGGGAAAGAATGGACTGTTCGGTTGTTTTGGGGATATTTGTCATCCGGTATCCTAAGAAAAGCAGGATACCAGCAATGATCATAAAAGCATAAGTATAGGTTTTTTTTCGTACGGGTGTCATAATATGACCTTTCATCTTAACGTCGACAGAACAATGCAACAGATTTCTGGAAAATTACCAGCTGTGATGCCATCGCCAATGTCGCAAAGAGATGAATAAAGTCACTTTAAAATCTATCTTAATGTGTTCGTACCACAGTTCTTCATGCTAACAGTAAATTAACTGACAAACAATTAAAATATGAAGGACATTTAGGTCCCCTAATCAGCTGGTTTGGGTTTTAAATTGTTTAACTGCTGAAAGTGCCGTGTGCTCCATAAGAAAGCAAGCGTCACAGGAATCATAATGATCCACACCCCCCAGTGCCCAAGACCCTCTGTCAGATAAATAACCCCAAAGGACGTAATGACATGCATAATCGCCCGTGAGAAAGCGTAGATAAAGCTGGCCGTTTTAAATCTTTTTAATACAGGGAAATAGCGAATAAAAATTGCATCAGCAGGCATTGCCGCCAAGGGTATAGCTAAAAGAATGGCTTGGATAATAAATACATGCGCTGGACAAGAGGACAGTATAATAAGAAAAGGAAAAGCCAGAACGTACCCAAGAAAAATAAGTCCCTTTACCTTTAATATTTTCAAAGGTTCTATCCGATAGCTTAGGAAGGTCAACGTAATGTCAGAGAAAAGAACAATGATCGAGAGAAGAAAGTTATGAAAAATAATATCTTCCGCCGAATATCCATAGCTTCCCTTTAGAATCTGATTGAAATACAAATAACCAAAATAGAAGGTCATAGGCCAGCCGCATTGAATAAAGATGTAAGCCATATGGGTTTTTATCTGGGATTTTTTATTTTTCCCAAAATCCAATGCTTCATCGGCTATATCGTCCCTAAAACCTTGAACCTCTTTCAGTTTTCGTTTTTTCTTAGCTTCCAAAAACTCAGGCGTTTCCCTTAGCCTTGTTCTTGCCACGGAACCAACCACAGCAATTCCAGCCCCAATCCAAAAGGCAATGCGCCAATTAAGTCCATTGGTTGTGACCAAGGATGAAACCCCAAGGGCGACAGTTGACCCAATGGACGCTGCCAAAATGACAAAAGAAACCGCTGGATATTGTGCTGGGGGTTTTACAATTTCAGTTACGTAAATTTCAGCCCCAATAATTTCGCCCATCGAAGATAAGCCTTGTATAATTCGGCACAGGGTAACAATCCAAGTTGCTGTAATACCAATCTGGGCGTAGGTCGGCAAATTGGCCATAATAATACAGGATGTCGACATCATCATGGTGGTAAGGATGACTGTTGTTTTACGACCAATATTGTCGCCAATGTATCCGAACAAAAGGGCCCCAAAGGGTCTTAAAACAAAGGTTGAACAAAAAGCAAAAGCCGAAAGAAGGGCTGCAGTATGAGGGTCTGTTTTAGGAAAGAAAAGTTCGTTTAACAAAACAGCCATATGGACGTACAGCATAAGGTCAAAGTATTCAAGGAAGGTCCCGATTTGAAGCAACCCAACCGCTTCTTTTTGTTTATGGTTTAAACCGATCACGATCTACACCTTTCTATTAAAATTAGCTATATGTCATTCAGATATCTTATTTGGATGGAAACAATCCAGTAGAAAATTGAAAGCTAATTCACTGTGGTTATTCTCTTCGTTCAATGGATAAAGAATACTTTTAATAAAATTTTAACTATGTGATGGTTATCTTACCTACACAGCAATGACCAAGGGTAGACGGGGCCTCGCGATTAATTGGAAAACCCTCTTACGTCAATTCCAACCCTTCAGCACCAACCGTCACAGTGACCGAAGCCCCGTCATGGACATCGCCCGACAAAATCTTTAAGGAAAGGGGATCTTGAACCTGGCGCTGAATCACCCTTTTTAAAGGCCGCGCCCCATAGACAGGGTCATACCCCGCCTCAACCAACCATTGCAAGGCGTCTTCCTTAAAATGAAGGGTGATTTTCTTGTCTGCAAGACGCTTTTCAAGCACTTCCAATTGAATTTGAACAATGCTTTTCATATCGTCCAGGCGCAGGCGATTAAAGATAACGATATCATCCAGACGATTCAAAAACTCTGGCCTGAAGGCTTGGCGCACAATCTGCATGACTTGGTCGCGAACCTTGGGTGAAATTTCTTCACCTGGATCCTGTTGCCCCAAGGCGTCAGAGCCAAGGTTAGAGGTTAAGATAATAATCGTATTTTTAAAGTTAACAGTGCGTCCCTGACTGTCTGTCAGCCTTCCATCATCTAGAACCTGAAGCAGAATGTTAAAGACATCATGATGGGCCTTTTCAACCTCGTCAAAAAGGATAACCGAATAAGGTTTTCTGCGAACAGCTTCAGTCAGCTCGCCGCCCTGCTCAAACCCCACATAACCGGGGGGTGCACCCACAAGCCTGGCAACTGAATGCTTTTCCATATATTCAGACATATCAATCCGAATCATATTGGACGGATCATCAAACAAAAATTCTGTCAGTGCCTTGGTCAGTTCTGTTTTACCAACGCCCGTTGGCCCCAGGAACAGGAAAGACCCCATAGGCCGATTAGGGTCTTGAATACCCGCCCGTGACCGCCTGACAGCATTACTGATGGCACTGATGGCCTCAGCCTGACCAATCACCCGCTGTCCCAAATATGTTTCCATCGTCAATAATTTCTGACGTTCCCCTGTCAACATTTTTTCAATAGGAATTCCTGTCCAACGGGACACAATCAGGGCAATGTCAGCTTCTGTAACCTCTTCCTTCATAGTCTTAGCGGGGGCTTTTGCGTCAAGGTCTTGCAATTTCTTTTCAAGGTCAGGAATTTGGCCATACAAAATCTCGCCAGCGTGGGCCAAATCACCCCGCCTTTGCGCCCTTTCCAATTCGGACCTTAAGCTGTCTAGTTTTTCCTTAAGCTTTCTGGATTCATCCAAGGATCCCTTTTCCTTATACCACGAAGCACTCAAGGTCCCCACTTTCTCCTCAAGCTCAGCCAGTTCTTTTTCAAGCTTAACAAGGCGGTCCTTGGACGCTGTATCTGTTTCTTTCTTCAAGGCCTCTCGTTCGATCTTCAATTGAATAATACGACGGTCCAACTCGTCAATTTCTTCAGGTTTGGAATCAACAATCATCCGAAGGCGGCTAGCAGCCTCGTCCATCAGGTCAATTGCTTTATCGGGCAGAAACCGATCGCTTATATAACGGTCTGAATAGGTGCAAGCGGCAACGATTGCGCTATCGCTAATTCGAATTCCGTGGTGCAGTTCGTATTTCTCTTTCAGTCCCCGAAGGATTGAAATTGAATCCTCAACTGTTGGTTCATCAACCATAACAGGCTGGAATCTGCGCGCCAGGGCTGGGTCTTTTTCAATATGCTGGCGATACTCGTCTAAAGTTGTTGCACCAATACAATGCAATTCTCCCCTAGCAAGGGCTGGCTTTAACATGTTGGAGGCATCCATAGCCCCGTCCCCCTTGCCAGCACCAACCAATGTGTGCAGTTCATCAATAAACAAAACCACTTCGCCTGCGGCATGGGTAATTTCGGAAAGAACCGACTTTAAACGTTCCTCAAATTCTCCGCGGAATTTTGCCCCTGCCAAAAGCGCACCCAGATCAAGGGACATAAGGCGCGTTCCCTTTAAGTTTTCAGGAACATCTCCCCTGATGATTCTTTGCGCAAGTCCTTCGACAATGGCCGTTTTTCCAACGCCAGGTTCGCCTATTAAAACGGGGTTATTCTTGGTTCTTCGGGAAAGAACTTGAATGGTGCGCCTAATTTCCTCGTCCCTACCAATGACAGGGTCGATTTTCCCCTGACGGGCATCTTGGGTTAAATCACGGGCATAGCGATTTAGGGCATCATACCCTTCCTCTGCTGATGCTGTGTCCGCCTTTCGTCCCTTTCGAAGAAGATCTATGGATTCTTTTAGATTTTGAGCATGAATACCGCAAGATTCCATCAATGACCGGGTTGGTTGAACCTGAAGCAAGGCCAACAAAAGCGTATCCACACTGACAAACTTATCGCCGGCCTTATCCGCTGCTTTTTCAGCAATTTCAAAAACCTTGGCCATATCGGGACTAAGGTAAACTTGGCCTGCACTAGTGCCCGATACTTTGGGCAGTTTCGACAGTTCCTTTTCAACCAAATTAAATAATCGGGCACTGTCGGGCGTTGCTTTTTGAAGAATTTGACAGATTAACCCCTCAGGGTCATCTAGTAAAACTTTTGAAAGATGAAGCGGGTTTAGCTGTTGATGCCCCTCCCGAATGGCCAGCATCTGGGCATTTTGCAACATCCCTTGGGTTCTTTGGGTATATCGTTCTAGGTTCATAACTTTGTCCTCCACTCTTCACTCTAGTCAAATCGCGGTTTTTAAGTCTTTCCTACGCGCTCTCTCTTTGGTCTTCTGCTTCCTCTGGTTTTCTTTTAAATTCGGATGGAGCATTGTCCCCTTGTTCTGGCGCAGACTGATCTTGTTCCTGATGAAAACGCGGCCTTGGCTGCGGTCTTCTGTCAGGTCTTAAATCCCGATCTTGACTTCGTTCATTCATAAGCCTTAGATAATGATCTGCATGCTGATAATGAAATTCAGCTGAAACTCTGTCGCCTGCAGTCAAAGAATCCCTTGCAAGATTCATATACTTATCAAACAGTTGCTGGTGATTGCCCCGGTGTGGTCCATTATTATGGCGCGGACGATCGGATCTATTATCCTGGGAATCAAAAGCCCCATTATTCGATGAATGACCTGATGACATAGGACCCTTGTTCCTTACGCCGTTTTTAGGACGTGGTTTCTTTGGTAACATAATTTGCTTCAATTTTGCCCCTTGTGTGGCTTAACAATCTTGATTGTGAGGAGGTTTTTTCTATCCCAACAACTATTTAATAGTTCAGGTAGACAAACACACTGTAGCAGAAATAAATTCTTTTTCTACACTTTTTTAACAGAATAAAATTTTCTAAGGTTCACTTGAACGCCAAGAATGATCCCAGCCATAACGAACAAAAGGACATTGTCATTAATGTCACCAGACTTTAAAGCATTTAAAAGGCTAAAAAGAAATAAACATGCGGATGCTATTTCCAATGGAAAATGGTACAGATCCCTATAACGAATCGCTTTCAAAACGGTAAAAGCGAACCAAGAGGCCAAAACACCCCCTATTATTCCCGTTTCCGACAACACCTCCAGAACAATATTATGGGGATGCTGCCAAGGAAGGCCGCCCATGTCATAAAAATTCACCCATCCACCAAATCCAACACCAACCCAGGGATGCCTCAGAAAAACCTCTATGGCTGACTTATAATAACCAAGGCGCAAATTGACGGAGTCATCAAGACCAGGAGTCGCTATGGCTACATAGGCGCGGGAAACAAAATTATTTGTATCAACAGAAAAAAGCCATTTCAATAACCAATAGCTTAAAACACAAACGAAAGTTAAGCGCAGCAGATGACTAAGGTACATCTTACGGTCGACCGTCTGCAAGCCGTACGAATACAAGGCCATCAAGGTTAATAAAAAGCCCACAACGGGCCCCCTGCCCCCCAGATTTAATTGGATGTAAAAAAACGTTCCGCATAAAAGCATCAGTAGGCAAGAATGGTACCAAGGCGATTTCACTGGGGAAAACAGCGAATAAATAATCAATAAAATGAACCCACAGCCCAGCGTTTGTCCAGTCACAAGGTAATTATTCCCTAGAACATTAAAAATACCTGAAGAATGGTAAAATTCTCGGTAGGCTTCAAAATGGACAAAAACTGCAAAAACAGTGGTCAACGCAAAAAATCGTTTAAGCCTTTGGGAATCAGAACCAATAATCCTATACGCCATAAAAAAAGCTGGCATGGTATACACACAGAAACAAAGGGTTTTACTGGTTACATAAGGTAACTCTGGTGCCCAAAAGGCACTTGCAACGCACCAAATATCGAAAAGAAGGAAAGAAATTGCCGGCATAAAGGAAAACGATTGACGTCCCAGAATAAAAGCCCAAGGGATAAGAATCCCAATCAAAGTCAAGGTAATATCAGGATTTAGAAAAATGGGATGGGCGTTTTTATATTGATAAGAAAAAAGGAATAAAACAAACGCCGTTTCGAAAGAAAATATATGCTTCATGGGCCTTAGTGTAGCCTAAAAAAAGGGGAGCCACAGCCCCCCTTTAAAAAACAAAACGCCTAGGACACAAGGCCTTTCTTGCGCAAGTGTTCCGCCATGTCGTCCAACCAAATTTTAACCGCAGTGAATACAGTTACTTCCTCAGCTTTTTCATCGCTAATTTTACGGAATGTCCTTAATTCTGTCGTCGCATTGCCTAGTTCAGCTATATCAACAGGACCATTCCTTAGTGCCTGCAATTTTGCAGTTGATACTTTTACTTGGTTCTTAATCGCTTGATAAGCGGTCTGAGTATCCACCACAAACTGTGGGAAAGCAGCTAGCCAGTCATTGAACTCTTGTACAGTACCAGCAGCACCCAGAATTGCCGCAATTTGTCCTTTAATGAAATCCGCATTAACGCCCATGCATGAAAGCTTTTCTATGTCTGCATTTCCTGATTTTATAATGATATTCCCATTAGGCCCAACAGCCGCAACAAAATCCAACAAAGGTTGATCAACTAGATCTCTTAGCAACTGCCCTCTGCCAAAAACTCTTGGCTGAAAAACTTGAGGTTGAAATTGTGGTTGTTGGTTAAACTGACCCATGGCAGCTCCGTAAACATCTCTCTTTGACAGAACTGTTCCAGACAAACGCCCAAGGAAGTCCAAAACTCTTGGAGCTCGCCTGCAAAAAGTAAACATTCGTTGATTGTCCTGGACACCTGCAAGCAGACTCTCAAGTATTGCGCGGTCAGCCTCTACCAAAGCTTCCTCTTTATCAACTTGTGCCTTTAGAGCAATGAAGTTGTCTACATTTTGAGTTGGAACTTTTAGAATTTTTCCATCTGCCGCCACAAATCCTCGGAATTCTTGATCAAGCGCGGTTTTTGCCGCTGTAACAACAACGGGACGTTGCTGCAGGTCTGTGATCTGAGTCTGCGTTAAGCCGATATCCCCCTCAATTCTTGCTGCAATTCTGGCAAAAACTTCATTCCCGAAGTTTCTAGCCAATCTGACCGCAACACCATCAAGAGCCGCTGGCTCTGCTGCCCGCGCATCTATAACGTTTAAAAGAACAGCCCCCAAGAAAAGAATTGAAACTCTTTTAGTCATTTTTCCCATAAATTTTTTCCCCTAATGAATGAACGTTTTTAGAGCAACTCAGCCCGTAAAGCATGCGAACATATTACAAATCATTTTTCAAGAGCGAAGAGCGAAGTTTGATATTTTTTCAACATCAGAGATAGAGAGGCTGATTTCACAAAGCCAAAATGGCGGATGGGGTGGGATTCGAACCCACGGAGAGCTTGCACCCTCGCTGGTTTTCAAGACCAGTGCCTTCAACCGCTCGGCCACCCATCCGTTACTTAGAAACGTTGCATCATATTGGCTGAAAAGATTTAAAACGGCAAGCGTTTTTCACATCCATAAATGATTGATTTTTAGGCAATAAACCGTTACACAAGATGTACATTCAAAGACTCTTCGAAAGACATCCCCTATGCGCGAAATTATTTTGGACACTGAAACAACAGGCCTTAGGCCTGAGCAAGGGGATAGAATTATTGAAATTGGGTGCCTTGAGCTGATCAATCACATTCCAACAGGCAAGACATTTCATTCCTACATCAACCCAGAACGGGATGTTCCAGCGATTTCAACCTCGATAACAGGACTCACGACGGACTTTCTAAAGCCGCACCCCCTTTTCGGTCACATCGTTGACGATTTTTTAAGCTTTATTCAGGGTGATCCTTTGGTCATCCATAATGCTAGCTTTGACTTGGGATTCTTGAATGCTGAGTTAAGGCGCGTTAACCTTCCAACCCTTCCACGGCAAAGGGCTGTCGACACCCTGGAAATGGCCCGCCAAAAGTTTCCAGGCTCACCTGCCAGTTTAGATGCTTTGTGTAAGCGCTTTGGTGTTGACTTATCTAAACGGGACAAACATGGTGCCCTTTTAGACTCTGAGCTTTTGGCACAAGTATATCTTGAACTATTAGGGGGGCGTCAGCGATCTTTAAGCCTTTCAGGAAGTACTGAAGAAACTACTGTCGACATAGAACCATCAGCTACAGTGCAGGCCGCACGCACATTTCCTGTTAATGAAGAAGAGGATAAAAGCCACAGAAAGTTTGTCAATCAATTAGACAACCCCCTGTGGCAAGCATTTTTGCTAAACAGCAAAGAAGAAGCGTCTTAAAACCGGCTAAATCCCCCCGTCATTCCAAGCCCCGCAAAGGGCGCGGCAATCCAGAGAAATAATAGATCTGTTGCGTAATGTTGGAATTTTAGGAAAATTTTGATAAAAAGTAGGAGGCGCAACAAGCAAGAAGGGGCCCCATGTCGTTAAGGTGCCTAGTTAGCCAATGCCCCCCTCCTCTCTCAGCCACCTCACGAAAAAGGTCCTGTCAGGCATATTGACAAAAATGCCACAAAGTTCTTTAATGTTAAGAATGAAGTGGAGGGTTTCTATTGACTCGTTTTTTCTTGCGTCTTTTGGCTTTTAGCCTTTTATTTATTCTAGGACTACATCAAATAGCCCTTGCGGCTTCTAATAAATATGCTGCTGTTGTTGTGGATAGCAGCACGGGCCGCGTGTTACATGCTGAAAATGCGCATGAACGCAGACACCCTGCCTCTTTAACAAAAAAAATGACTCTTTACCTTATTTTTGAGGCATTGCGGTCGAAAAAGATTTCTTTAAAAACACAGTTTCCTGTTTCAACCCTAGCGACGAAACAAATTCGCTTGAATTTGGGGCTTAAGAAGGGAAGTTTAATCGATGTTGAATCCTGCATTAGGGCACTAGTGATTCATTCCGCTAATGACGTTGCTGTTGTGGTTGCTGAAGGACTTTCTGGTTCGCTTTCTAATTTTGTGCAACTGATGAATAAAAAAGCCAAAGAACTGGGAATGAAGTCTACCAAGTTTTTCAATGCATCAGGAGTACCCGATCGGCGACAAATCACAACAGCTATGGACATGGCAATATTAGGACAAGCCGTGCATAGAGATTTTCCAGAGTATTACCACTATTTCCAAATAAAATCCTTTAACTACCTTGGTAAGTCTTACCGCAGTCACAACCATATGCTTGGGAAAGTTGCTGGCCTTGATGGTATTAAAACAGGCTTTGTCAATGCCTCTGGCTTTAATATTAGCACGTCAGCAGTTCGCTATGATTCTGAGAACAAACCCCGCCGGTTGTTTGCGGTTGTTATGGGGGGAGAAAGTTGGCGGAGTCGTGATAAACGCGCTGCCCACCTGATAGAGACCAGCTTTCAAAAAATTGGAGCAAAAGCTGGAAAGGGTCCAAAAGCACCGCCCATTCCCGGAGTTAAAGGACTTCCCGCTAAGGAAGGAAAGAATGGAAATGATCCAGCTTTGGAATTTACGCAAGAAGATACTTCTTTGTTAGAGACCTCCTTGCAGGAAGCTGATCCGATGCCTGCACCTGAAAATTTGCAAACAGTGTCCTATGCCCCTCCCCCGCCTCCTGTAAGTTATACAGAAGTTCCAGAACAGCAACCTCTTTGCCAGGCACAATGCCCCATGCCAGCCCCCCAGGTTACAACGATGCCGTCCCACCACTACCCCTCACAACAAATGATGGACTATCTGGAAAGTGTAAAAGCCTGTCCTGTTCCTGAAAAACCTACTGTTACAGAAGTCTCTACTCCGGTGAAAAAGGTTAAAAAGGCCCTTCAACCCCTCCCCTCACCTCAGAAAAAAGCAAACATAAACCCAGCCCAGCTTGTGTCTGGTAAAAAAGCATTGCCTTCCCAGTGGGTCGTCCCAAAGGCACCTGCGTACAAAGAATCGTCTTTGTCGCCAGTCAAAAAAGTTTCCTACACAAAGAAAAAGGCGAAGATCAAAATAAAGAAAGCGCCTGTCAAAAAAGCCCGGTCCCACCGAAGGCGTGCAGTTTGATTAAATGAAAGGTATACGTTTAACTGATGATCAAATTATTAAAATTAGAAATGCTTTCAAGGAGAGTTTTTCCAAAGAAGATCATGTGTGGTTGTTTGGGTCTAGGACTGATTTATCAAAACGCGGTGGTGATATTGATCTTTATGTTGAGTCTTCTATAAAAGATCCTAAGCAAATTATCAAATCCAAATCACAATTTCTAACAAAATTATATATGAGCATTGGCGAGCAAAAGATTGATATAGTGGTAAAATTTGACGATACAGATTTGTTGATTTATAAAGTAGCCAAAAAAGAGGGGATACAGCTGCTATGAATACCGGCAACAACGTAAAAGAACTTTTAGAGAAAGAACAAGAGGTGTGCGATCTTCATGCAGACAGAATTACCAAAGCCCTCAACGAGATAGAAAAAATTACTCCGCTATCTGTTGAAAAAATAGAAAACATGAACACCCATGAGTTAGGTGTTACAGAATTACTTACAGGTAGGTTTGCTAAATTACAGGACACTCTTGGTGAAAAGATATTTCCGTTAACTTTAGTTGCGATTGGCGAAGATATAGAAGGAATGAGCTTTATTGATCGCTTAAATTTACTCGAAAAACTTGGTTATCTTGATAATGCCCAGCATTGGTTTGATTATCGAAACGCAAGAAATGCAGCAGCTCATGAGTATCCAAATAGCCCAGATCTCATGGTTAAAAACCTTGAACATATCATAGACTTAGCTAAGCAACTTTTAGATTATTGGCAAAAATTAAAACAAAAGATTCAGAAAATTATTAAACGATAACCCCCTATCATCAGACGTCCTAACTCAGCTAGCACAAAGCTTGATTATTCCTGTTTCGGAAAAAGGGACTGATGGGGTGATAAACCAAAGGTGCGCCATTCAATCTGTTCTGTAGCGCCGCAATGGTGACAAACGCTGTGCCACTTTTCGGAAACCTTGGAACAATCACCGCAGAACCACCCCTCTTGTTTAGGAGCCATTGAGGCCCGCGCCCACCACCCATGGATGGTTGCTTTGGATTCTGGGTACTCGCCCTCCTCAATTTCAGCCATCAAGCGACAAACTGATTGATTCTCTCCGTAAGCAAGAATTGTATTTAAATAGCTGCGCGCCTGTCCCCATAATTTGGCCTTAAGGGCGGCTTCGGCCATAACCCACCACGTTTCTGGATGGGACGGTGCTAAATTGGTCAATTTTTCCAAATGCTTATACTGGTCAACAGGCGATAAATCATCAAACATAACAAGCCACAATTGCGCTAAATCCCGGTGTGGATTTGCCTTATATCCAGATTCCAAAACCCTTTGGGCCTTTGAATGATGATTACTTTGAATCCATGACTGGGCCAAATTCAAAGAAACCACCATAAAATCTGGGCTAAGATCGTGCGCCTTTTGGCACAACTTTCGAAACGCTGGCAAGTCTTCCCGGTTCCGTTCAGCTTGCAGCCAAAGCATAATGGCTTGATGTTTATTGGAATCCTGCTTTGGTAACAACCTGACTATGGCATTTGTTGTAATGGCCTTGTCTTGACCGGCCTTGACTAGGTAAATTTGATTTCTTAAAACCTCCTGATGAACCCAGGGAGAATCAGGACGAAGGGCCAGCGCTTGCTTTAGAAAATGATTAACCTTGACCCAGTCCTGTTGTTCTTTAGCAAGAAGAATAAGACCCCTTAGGCCAAGGAAAGATAGATTCGAATCAAGCAGCATTTTCTCAAAATAGCCCGCTGCCTTCACACTATCTTTCAACATGTGCGCCGATTGGGCCGCTATAAACACAGTTAAAGGGTGGTCGGGCAGCAAGACCCTTGCAAGTTCTATACTGCTTTGCGCCTCCTCAGGCTGCTGGGCTGCGATGGCCGTCAGACTTTCAAGAAGAAGCTTTTCTCCCCTGTTTTGACGTCGTTTTTGTAAAAACTGATAATACCGCTGCGGAATCCCCCAAATCTTTTTCCAGATATGGTGAAGCAATATGCAAACGGCAGTAAAGGCAAAGAAGATAGTGAACAAGATGGCAATCGGCATTTCCACCTGGTACCCCATCCACCGCAAAGCCACATTGCCCGGATAAAGGGTTAGAAAAACCGCAAGGGCGCAAATGATTGAAAGCTTAAGAAAAAATCGTATACCCTGCATTTGTCGCATCTTAAGAACTCCTTGTTAACAAAGGTGCCAGTTGCTTTTTGAAAAGAGAAAATGCATCTTCAAGGCTTTTGCGGCGTTCAGCATCTTGAAGCCACGATGAAAAGATCCCCTTATGCTGTGCAGCTTGGGTACGGATTAGGTCAAGGGCCCCGTTCAAGTCCTGTTCCCTTAAACGACTTAGGGCTTGATCAATTTTCTCCAAAACCTCAGATTCTTGCCCCACATCCAGAGTCTTTTCATCCCCGCCAACTTTATGGATACTAACCAGATTTTTCATCTTTATTTTCAGCCTTGTCCACCAATTTTTTTCTTCAGAAGTAACTTGATCTGGGGCCCTGTTCTGGGCCAATAGCTGGCCCTGAATACCCCCCAATTCCTGGGCCAAAACGAAAAGGGTTTTCGTTGGATCATTGGCGTAAACCGTCAATTTGTGGACCACATCCATAAGGTCTTTATCCGATTTAACCTTGGCGATTAGGGCATGGAGAACTTCAGAAAAAGCTTCCCCTTTATCGATTCGTTGTTGAATCTGACTTAGGCCCTCTTGCAGGAAATTAAGCTGACCTTCTGGTGTTAGCTGCCTAAACTTTTCAAATTTACTTTCAAGTTCACTGAGGGATTTTGAAAAGGAATTCAACGCTTCCTTTATGGTTTGGGTCTGCGATTTAAGGCTCTCAACCTCAGACAATTTTTCTGTATGGTTTTTTAGCTGCAAGTCTAGGGCTTGGGTCTGCGATTTAAGAACACCTATCTCTTTTTGAAAGGCCTCAATCTTGATAACGGAGGGGGAAATCAAGCGTTCGGCCCCCGGAAAATGGGGAAGCCCCAGAATTACCAGTCCCAGCAGCACAAGGGTCACTGCCGCACTTGTGATCAGATGACTTAGAAAATGCGCATCCCTGAAGAAAGACGTTTTTCGTTTTTCCTTTTTAAAGGTCCCATCGTCCATAACTGTGCCCCCTATGCAATTTGTTCCTTTACGTTAGCGATTAACGAAGACGTTGTCGACGCTGTTATAATCCGGAGCCAACAGAATTTTTCCAACTGTTTTGATATGGCCTCACTTAAACTAAGGGCAATGAAATGTTCGAAAGGTGGGTTTATTCCCGTTTTTTCGCAAAGGTTCAGAAAAATATCGGCAGTTCGCGGTGAATAAAAGGTGATTCCTTTGACCATAGGTGGAACAGGCTTTTCGGAAAGAAAAGCTTTGGCCCTATCAGAAAAGGCTTTCCTAGCTAGACTTTTATAAAGGGTTATATCGTCTACCCTATAGCCAAAAGTTTTTAAGGTTTGTTTTAGGTTATGCCGCACAGGGTCGCCTTTTGCGTACAACAAGGGTCCCTGATTGGGGTCAACGGTTTTCCTGATTGCTGAAATCAGCCCATCAGCATTTTCATCGTTTGGACCAGGATTGTGTATGGTTTGAAATCCAAAATCAACCGCTGTTTGTCTTGAAGAATCGCCCACGCACCAGAAGGGGATGCGCCTTTCAGGACTAAGCCTAGCAAGGCTATGAATGGCAAAGGACGACGTTGTCAAAATGGCCTGATACTTTTTAAAGCGGATGTTCGGCACTTGAACCTGAATAATGTCCATAAGGGGTTCCTTAATAACATCCATTCCAGCACTTTGAAAGGCAGCAGCCGTTTTGTCCGAAACCCCGTCCGGACGGGTCAAAAGGACTGAGAGATGAGAGAGCACATTCTGATTCCTTACCTGGTCCCAGTTCCCTTCTTTATAGGCAATTCAGGGTTTTTCCGCAATGGCACACAACCCCGTATTTATGCCTTGAACAAAATCATCCCCTTGACCTATATTTCCCAATAGGGGAATGCAACCTTATGAAAAGATCGTGTCATCAAACACCCTCGTCACTGCGAGCCCCAAAGGGGCGCGGCAGTCCAGAAAAACAGCCGCCTGGATTGCTTCACTACTCTCGAGGTGACGATAGCGTTAAGAAACATAGTTAATGACAAAGACCTTAACAAGAATTTTCATGAGACCACACCCACATTGATTTTTAAAAAAGGGTTTTTGTTTATGGCCAAATTGTATTTTTATTATTCCACAATGAATGCGGGGAAAACGACAACCCTTTTGCAATCAAGCCATAACTATCAGGAACGGGGAATGCAAACCCTGTTGTACACCCCCATAATCGACACGCGGTATGCAGAGGGGGTGATTGCCTCCCGCATTGGTTTGACCAGTTCCGCCATCGCCTTTGGACAGGATTTTGACTTTTATGATGACATCAAAGAAAGACAATCAGGCCTTCCCGCCCTTAAGTGCATCTTGATCGACGAGGCACAGTTTTTAACAAAGAACCAGATTCTGCAGTTAACAAAAGTTGTCGATGATCTGCGCCTGCCCGTTTTAACTTATGGGCTTAGGACGGACTTTTTGGGCGAAACCTTTGAGGGCAGCCGCTATCTTTTAAGCTGGGCCGATGAACTGGTTGAAATTAAAACCATCTGCCATTGCGGCAGCAAAGCAACGATGAATGCCCGCGTTGACCAAAGCGGAAACATCGTTCGTCATGGCGAACAAATTGAAATTGGCGGAAATGACCGCTACATTTCCCTGTGCCGCAAACACCACCGCGCAGGAAAAACACAAATCCCAAGCGCAGTGGCGGCGTAAAGTCTGCCCCTAATCGCCGAGGCGAATGCCATACTGACGAAGGGCGAATGATTTGAAGTTTTGCCATACTTGTGGTGGCATATTAGCTGGCTTTGAACAACCTATCTCTTTATAAACCTCGGATGCATAAATACTCGCGCCACCATCCCATGTGTTGATTTTACTGCAAAGGTTCCATACAACCCCAGGGGTTGCAATTTCAAAATACTTATCCTCAAAATCATATATTCCCGTTATCAGCATATTCCCTTGAGTTATCAACCTGAACCCTGTCCTTAAGGTGAAAAGGTCCAAGCTATATACCCCAGCTGTTTTTAAGGCTGGATTAACAAAGAAAATATTACCCTCCCAAGACTTGAATTCCCTTTGTAATTGTCCAATTGAACTGATTGAAGACCCCATATAGATTATGGGCGATGAGGATTCCAAATAATCATTATTGACTGCGATAACGTCCTCATCAGCCCAGAGATAACCCTCCGGTGTCAAGGTATCAAAATCTGGATATTTTTCCGGATATTCTTCTCTATCAATTGTTCTCTCACTGTACAATAGCTTAGCCTCACGAGTTCGAGAGATCAACGTGTTTTTGTCAAAGTTATCTATAATATTGGCCAGGAATAACCCCTCCCTGTAACCAGAAAGGGTAGAGCTAAATCTACCACTATGGCTGATAGAAAGACCGTTAAAACTTGACCCCTGAGGCAAAACAACATGGTAAGGAAGAGACATCTCACCTGAAAAGGTAAGGGGTTCATCAGCCATTATATGGACAAAGTCTTCTTCTTTAAGAACACCAGAAGTATGCACAAATTCCAGTCCATTCCGAACGTTTTGATCCAGAATAAAAAAGATACCATCGGCATTAAGATAGGGAGTTTGCTCAATCAAGTATCTTAAATGATTTGCGTCCCTAAAATGTATATGGAGGTCTCCACCTGTCACTCTGAGGCTTTTTTTCAGTTTTATGCAATGCGGTTGTTTGTCAGAGATCACTTTAGAAAAGTAACCCTCCAAATCTGGAGGTTCGAAGAATAAACCAGATGCAAAGTTATTATCAGGTGCGGAAAATTCCCCAAACATCTGGGCCATCTTAAGGTATAGCTTTGTTTGTATTGGATCTGTTCCCTTATCCCGTAATAAAAAGCTATAATTCCTGAGGGCTGGCGAAAAGCCACGGTCTGCGGCGGTTTTGTACTTTTGTTCAGATTTCAGTGGCATTAGTTCCTTTACTAAAGTCCCACTATTATTGATTGCCACCAACGAACCATCATTACCTAGAGTCGCCCAAGCAACACCCCAGGAAAATGGATCTAATTGATGGAGAAAATATTTGTCAAAGTAGAGTCTATTGAGCCGCGAAAGGATATTTCCGCAATATTTGGCTCTTTCTTTAATAGCATTAGGATCCAAATAACTTAAAAGCGTTTTTAAAGAAGGGCTTGAAAGTTTTCTTGTTAAATAAAATGACAGGTCTGGTAAAGCGACAAAACCCCCTGCACTATTGAGGGGTGGGTGAAATAATCGATACTCAACCGCAACGGTTGTTCCATCAAAGGGCACATCAGATGGCATGTCTTTGAACAGTTGCTTGTTAGCACGGGTCAATAAAACAGCTCGCGGTGTCATAGGTTGCAAAAGGGCCTTTGTGAAGTTTTGAAACCGTTTTGGATTTTCAGAAATAATATTGATATACCCCTGTTTTGAAGCTTGAAGGTCCTCATCATCTGCCCTTACCCACGTTGAAAATTGTCCCATCTTGTGACCTGTCCACCCCTTATCTTCAAAGGCAGAAAAGTCATTTGTGTACATGTCTAAAAAGTTTAATTGGGGGGCCATAATATCCCCAATACTGCCGGCTTCATCAACAAGTCGTTTCCAACTTGCCCCTGGAACTGCTTTCAAAAGCTCTTTCACCAAAACACTGTCTTCGTCCGCATGAAGGTCCATAGCAGTTTGGGTGACCGTTTCCACAAATTTCGGTTCAACAGTTGCCAGTTTGCGCTGTTTTCTGAAAGATTCTTCAAAAACCTCCTGCGCCCTTTGGGCCTGGTCAAGCTGTCCCTTTTTGTCATAAAGGGGCCTGTCAACTCCAGCCGCCCAGCAAATCGCATCGGCGGCAGCAATGACCCCCATATGACGTTTATACTTTTCATCGCTTTCGGTTTTTCTGCGGCAACCTGCCCTGTCATAACCGAAATAGAAATCATTTAAAATATCGGGCTTTCCCGTAAATGTCGTCCGCGTTTTAAGAACGGCGGACAACATCGCCTGTCTTTCCTCTGGGGTCGCTGACCGTTTTGCAAATCCATACTTACCCGCCAAGGTGGCGCTAATTTCCCTGGTAATGGTCTCAAAAGCAGGGAAATCATGAATAAGGTCTGCTTTGTCCCGCCCTTCCTCTAGCTGCTGCAACCAGACCAAACACTTCATCCCCTTGGGTTTGTTTTGGTACATACTAGGTAAATCTGCAGCCATTGCAGACACCATCATGTTAAAAACCAAGAATAAGCCTATGAAATAGTTCATAATTTTTGGAAACCTATTTTAAAATTTGCGATACAAAAGGTACATAACACGTATATAGGAAGGGCTAGACTAAAAAACAAGCAATTAATCCCTACTGAAACGTTTTCTGCAACAATTCCTTGGGTGGAACGCAATACCATTCGACGGATCTTTGGAAACTTTCCATCCCCTCTTGGTCTTCTGTTTGAAAACCAAAATTGGTTGCCGAAAGCCCAAGTGTGCCCGTTAGAATTTTCTTTGCGCGAGCATTTCTGTCCAGGGTAAAGGCTGCCTTAAAGCCGGGGGTAGAGGCCATAAACGTTAGAACATCCATTTCCTGCCCTTGGAACACAACTGGCATGTATTCGCTGTTAAAAATACTTTTGGTAAATTTATCTGAATCCAAATAGCCTTTACGCAAAATGCGCGTTACTGAGAAAACCTTTTGTGCCTCCTCAAGATGTTTTTGAATCTGTGGATTTTTAGCGAAGCCTAATGTGACAAAGGTCTGGGGATTATATTCCTGCTGAACCAACGCTGCGAACATAAGAGATTTTTCAATCACAATTCGTTCACCCCTGGTCGCACGTCTTTCAGCGGGACTTTTTGCAATAAGCCACAAAATGGCTGACTTTTTACCCTCTAATGTCTGCTGTGTATCGGCCTGTGATTTTGTGGATAATTCCGCCAGATACTCTACCTTATTATTCACGCGGCCAGCCGCCTTGGCTTCTTTATACTGGGTTAAATAATGGTTATCTTCCGCTGCATCTAGTCCATTGATTAGAATGCAGAATGATAAAATTTTATATAAATTATGTATTTTCAAGATATCTATACCTCATTTTTTAGTAATGACGGCACGATATATTAATTACATTTTTTATTCAATACTGTTTTTTTTATAGCTACAGAAATACCAGGGTCTATTTCAAAACCTTAAGAGGAGATGGCGGCAAGGCAGAAAGCGATCCGCCCAATTCCTTAACACCAAAAGAATAGGCTAGCATTTCGGTGCCCGCAGCCACAGCTGCTGTGGAGGATTCAGCATAAAAGGGGTCAATATCATCCGCCAAAGAAAAGTCTGTGCAATCAGGTCGCTGCACACAATACAAAACAACACAGCGCATCCCCTGTTTCCTGATGCCCGCCAATTCGGCCATGTGTTTGGCCCCCCTGGCGGTGACGCAATCAGGAAATTGGACAATACCGTTTCTTTTCAGGTGAACATTTTTAACCTCAAGATAACAGGGCGACCTTCCCTGCCCGGTTAGTAAAAAATCAATACGAGAATTGGTGCCATATTTAACCTCCCGTTGAATTGAATCATACCCGCTTAACTCAGGGATCATATTTCTGGCCAAAGCATCAGCGACAAGTTCATTGGTCAGATGCGTGTTGACGCCTATCCAGCAGCTGTCCGCGTAAACATATTGCCAAGTATAGGGAAGTTTACGCAAAGGGTTATCAGCTTTGCTAAGGGCAACACGGTTTCCCCTGTCCAGAACCCCAAGCATAGCCCCTGGATTGGGGCAGTGGGCTGTGATTTCCTGACCACCGTCCAATAAAACATCGACCATAAAACGCTTGTACCGGCGAATGAACGTTCCAAAAAGAAGGGGAGGCAGGATCATGGTCAAAAGTCCTTAAGGGTTCAAGGGAACTGCGTGGATAATACCAGTTTTAAGTGGATTTCCCCAGATATAATCTGCTATTAGATAGCCCATCAGTCGTGCTACTGTCTGGGTTGTAAGCTGATACATAATAAGAGAAAACTATGACAACAACTATCCCACCTTGCTCTAAGTGTGGCATGCCGAATACGTACCCAGATGGAGAACTCTTTATTTGCGCCGATTGTGGGCATGAATGGCTTATGCAGCAGCCATCTGAAGCAAACGATGACAGCGAATCAATCATAAGGGATTCGAATGGCAATATACTTTCAGATGGTGATTCGGTCGTAATCATCAAAGACTTAAAGGTTAAAGGCTCGTCAACGACCCTTAAAGTGGGAACTAAAATTAAGAGTATTCGTTTGGTTGGCGGCGATCATGAGGTGGATTGCAAAACAGATGTTGGCCAATTTATGCTGAAAGCTTGCTTCTTAAGAAAAGCTTAAGTGAATGAAAATAATTGCAATTTCCAGCTCCCTAAGCCATACCATGAAAAATGGAAGCTGAGCTTCCAATTTTCATAGTTAGGCGCTAGGCCCATATAGATACTTACTCGACTGATGAAAGCTTCAAGGTTCCTCTGTTACACTGAATTGCATCTTGTAAACCGATATTTTCGATACTAGAATCGGGAACTGATTAATGGCGGGGTTGTTCAAATGTTGAAAGTCTTTCTTTTTGCTTTAAACGTTATCTTGTTGGTGACTGTCTTTTTTCTTCTTCAGTCCGTCAACAGGTACAAAGAATCATTTCGCCAAAGCAGCTTGTTTGGTGATTGGCCTATTCCAAAAGTCGAAATAGAAAAGTTTGATGAAAGGTTCCAGCCTCAGGAACAAGGACCCTCTAAAAATACTGAAATATTTTTTATTGGCAGCCATGGAACACGGGGAAGTGTCAGCGATTTTGAGACATGGATTTTGTGTAATTTTGCAAAGAACGCTTCAAATATTTTTGAATTTGGGACGTTTACAGGAAAAACAACCTATTTGCTTGCAAAGAATTGCCCCAAAGATAGCAAGGTCTTCACCTTGACCCTACCCCCAGAGAAGATTTCAGACTATAAGCTTTCCCGGGTTGATGATAAAGAAGACACAAAATCTGCCCTGGAAGAATCTATTTTTGATAATTTTTATTACACAACAGATCCGGTTGCATCCAAAATTACCCAGCTATTTGCAGACAGCAAAACCTTTGATGGGGGGCCTTATCTGGGTAAAATGGATTTGATCTTCATCGATGGTTCCCACGCCGAATCTTATGTTGAAAGTGATACACAAAAAGCCCTTAAGATGGTCAAACCAGGCGGTGTTATTATTTGGCACGACTACAGGGGACCAAACAGAGCCCCGGGTGTCTTCAACACCCTTAATAGGCTTCAAAAAAGCCTAAGTTTGGTACATATTTCCGGAACAAGTTTTGTCGCATACAGACACCCGCAGTGATCTCTATTCAGAATTCCTGGTAACCACCACGCCATCCTGGATGAGCTCGCTCTCCTACCCTTGTTCCATATTTTACAGCACCAGAAAAAGTATGAGGATCCGTAATGACTATTACTCCACCAGAAAATTTTGCGCTGTGAAACTCTGTGCTGTCTTGTGCGAAGACATCATGAATTAAGTCTATCTTCCACATCTTCCTACTCCCGAAACTAGAGACAACCTCCCAGGTATTTTCGTCTTCGCGGCCATTACTATATTGGGGATTTATCCGCGAAGTTGGCGTTTTGCTCAACGTATCAATTGTTTCTATCACAACGCTCAGAGCATTTTTCCAAAGGTCCGTTCTGCATTCAATACCACCATCAGTAGATTTAAAGAAATCCATTATGCTTAAATTTCTACTCACATCATCTAAGTGTTTTGCAAGTCCCAATTGATCAAGAATAGTTCTTAGGCCTTGAATGAAGTTAATCGGGTTATCTGTTTTGATACTCCCCAATGCTTCTGCATGGGCTGCAAAATCAGCTTTCATAGCCCTGGCTGTTTTCTTATGACCTCTGATAAAATCCAAAATTTTCTTTTCCACAGCAGAAGAAGTTGAACCTCTAATGTGGCTTACAATTGCATCATTAGTTTTTTTCGACAGCTCACGTATATGCAGCCTAGATCCCTCAGAAACAACCACCTTAAACCTTGGATTTTTCACAAAAACAGCTTTTTTTATGCTTGCTAGTATAAGCTCTCGATTTCCGGCGTATGAGCCAAGAACGACCGAATAAGGCATACACGATACCCGTCCAGGGTTATCCACAAAAACCTTCAAAAGAGCCTTCACACGAGGGTCATTAAAATTCTCACTATCATGGGGATTCGCATAAATACCTCTCAGAATCCCTGCAGGACTCACTTCCTCCCTATGCCTTGTTATAACCAAAGAAAGACACCCTTCCAGCTGTGTATTATCTGGAAAAACACTGGTCATTCTCTTGAGTATGTCGCCAAGCTCTTTTGCCCTAAGCTGAAGATCTCCCTCTTCTAAAGCAATCACAACCTTGATACTGGAGGGAGATTGGAATAATTGTTGAATGGAGAACGCATTCACAATATCAACGCTAACACCCCTTGGATCGCTGAATCCAGGGCAATCCCAATACACAACTTCAGAAGCTGGGTCATACCAAGAACTTGGCATTTTCGTGCCTACACCAACACCAGAACCAATATTAAAACCAGGCAATGGGTCCGCCGTACTCAAGTAATACCCCTGAGGCCCCTGTTGAGCTACAAGAGGTTTACCAGCCAAATGAGTAACAAGTGTGCTTTTCCCATGACCAGTTTTGCCAATAACAATGATGGAATTTATACCTTGGTGAGCTTCTCGGCTACTGCGTACCATTTTGGAAACAGCGTGCATCTCCTTTTGAAGTTCTTCAAGATTCGTCACTTCTGCCGAATAGGCAGAGCTGATTACAAAGCCAAAAATCACTAATAACTGTTTAAAGTTTAATCTGAGCATAACGGCACCTCCTATGATTTGAGGTACCACTCCCATAATAAACCATTAGAAGCGAGTTGAATGATGGAGAGGTTTTCTTCCTTCTCATCAATTAAAAACAGGAGGAACAACAAAATAATCTATTTTATGAAAAGTTTTTGAATAACTAAATGAAGCACTCAATTTCCACTCACACAAAATAATTTCAAAAAAATCCTTTAAAAACCATGGGACAATTTATTTTTTGGACCTTTTACAATTCTGTCAGATGATGAAAGAACAGGCAGAATAAAGAAAAGGAGAAAAAATGGAGCCCTGCCCTAGAGAAACCCTGGGAAGGGTCCTAAAGGCAAAAATGAAAGGGCGAAATACCGCCCTTGATTCTTATGATTGGCCGAAAATGGCCCGCCCCAATCAGCTGCCACCTGAGGGAAACTGGGGTCAATGGTTAATCTTAGCGGGCCGGGGCTTTGGGAAAACACGAACAGGGGCTGAAACAATTCGGTCCTGGGTGAAAAAGGGAACCCACAAACGCATAGCCCTAATCGGTCAAACCATAGACGAAGTGCGTTCCGTTATGATTGAGGGGGAGAGCGGCCTTTTAAACGTGCACCCCAATCACGAACGCCCCCGTTTTGAACCGGCCAACAAACGTCTTGTATGGCCGAACGGCGCTGTTGCAGGACTGTACGGCGCAGATAACTACGAAAAATTACGGGGACCCCAGTTCGACCTGGCCTGGATTGATGAATTGGCAAAATTTCGCCATCCAAACAAACTTTGGGAACAACTGATGCTGGGCCTGCGCCTTGGGGAAAGTCCCCGCACCATCATCACAACAACACCAAGGCCCATCTCCCTGATTCAGGATCTTTTACAGGACCCAGCGACGGTCACCACACGGGGAACAACCTTTGACAATCAGCACAACCTTGCCAAAACCTTTGTGCAGCAAATTGTGAAGCAGTTTGAAGGAACAAAATTGGGGGCTCAAGAGCTTTATGCCCAAATTCTAACCGACAGACAGGGCGCCCTTTGGAAGCGGTCCATGATTCACCATCACGCCCCCCAAGAAACAGAATGGCACAGACTTGTGATTGCGGTTGACCCTGCAACCACCCACCATGAACACAGCGACGAAACAGGCATTGTGGTGGCGGCCTTAGATTCAAATCATCAGGCTTATGTTTTGGATGACCTTAGCGGTCGATATAGTCCATCCGAATGGGGACACCGGGTGGTTGAGGCTTATCATCATTACAAGGCCGATCGCATCGTGGCCGAGGTCAACAAGGGCGGTGACATGGTCGAAAGCATCGTCAGGTCCATTGAACCAGCGGTGTCTTATAGGGCTGTTCATGCAACACGCAGCAAAGCCACGCGGGCAGAGCCCATCGCAGCCCTTTATGAACAGGGGCGCGTCTATCACACAAAACTGCTAGATACCCTTGAAACGCAGCTGTGCGAGTATATCCCTGGCATTACCCCCAAATCACCAGATCGCCTGGATGCCCTGGTCTGGGCCCTGACAGACCTGATGTTGGAAAAGGAATGCGGGGATATCCGTATGTGGAAGTCTTAAGGCACCTCACCGGAAAGGCGGTTCGTCAAAGCCCCTTAACTTTCTGGAATGAAGTTGCTCAACCCCCTCTTCCCTTAAAAGGCGAACAGCCTCAAGGCCTATCTTTAAATGCTGGCTGACCCTTTGGCGATAAAAGGTATTCGCCATTCCCTGCAATTTAATTTCTCCGTGAATTGGCTTGTCAGAAACACACAATAACGTTCCATAGGGAACCCTGAAACGAAAACCATTTGCCGCCACCGTTGCTGATTCCATATCAAGGGCAATCGCCCGGCTTTGTCTGAATTTTTCGTACAATTCATGTGTTCTCAGTTCCCAATTACGATTATCGGACGTGACAAGGGTCCCTGTTCTCATGCGGGTTTTTAATTCAGCTTCCTTTTCGTGGCTAATGTTCATAACCGCCTGCTGAAGGGCGACTTGAACCTCTGCGATAGGGGGCAAGGGAACCCAGGCTGGTAAATCCTGATCCAAAACGTGATCTTCCCGAACATAGGCGTGCGCCAAAACATAATCGCCCAGAATCTGCGTTGACCTAAGGCCGGCGCAGTGCCCAATCATAATCCAGCAATGCGGGCGCAAAACGGCCAAATGATCGGTTATGGTTTTGGCATTCGTTGGCCCAACCCCGATATTAATAAAGGTCACACCCTGCCCGTCTTTGCGCTTTAAATGATACGCTGGCATTTGGGGCAGATAATTTTGCGGTGTCAGCGGTTCTGTTTTATGGTTACGGCTTCCCAAAACAATATTTCCGGGGCCGACTAATTCTGTATACTCACCCTCGCCTATTTCTAGTTGTTCTTGGCCGTAGGTAATAAAGGCATCAATGTAACGCTGATAGTTTGTCAGCAAAATGAAGCCCTGAAAATGCTCAGGGGAAGTCCCCGTATAATGCTGCAAACGATGAAGGGAAAAATCGGTCCGTTCCGCTGAAAATAAGGATAAGGGCTTTAAATCATTCTCGCCAAAGGAATGGGTGCCATTGGGAATGGAATCATCAATCCGGCTAAGGTTGGGAAGCACAAAACCCTTTTGAACATTCCACAATTGTTCAGCATCCAGTTGTGTTGGGGTGTGGTCAACCACAAAGGGCAAGGGAATAGGTTCCCGGCTCATGCCCACAATCACAGGAACCTTGTGCCGTTCAATCAAAAGGCCGATTTGTTCCCGGTAATATTTTTTAAAAAACTCTGGGTGGGTTAGCGTCGTACCATAAAGGCCTGGATCTGTTATCACACCATAACTAAGGCGCCCATCAACATACAGGTCTTTGGTTTCGATCTTGAACCCAACAAATGGATAGGATGCTTTGATGGTTTCGGTTTCATCCCTGGTTCCATTCAAAAGACCCTGAAAGGCTGCCTCTATCCTTCTGCAGCTTCCTTTGTAAATCTCTTCTATGTAGGCTAAAGCCTCGTCAACGTTGGTGAAGGCCCTTCCCTCGGTGATTGGAAAATCAGTGATCATTACGGTTCCTTTTTTTAAAGACTGCCTGAATTATAACCCAACAAGCGTTTTTGCGAAATCATGTGCAACAAAGGGCTGCAAATCTTCAGCATTTTCCCCGACACCAATCGCGTGAATGGGTAAATTGTACCGATCTGCCAGACCAACAACAACCCCGCCGCGTGCTGTTCCATCAAGCTTGGTGATAATAAGCCCCGTTATTCCTGCCATGTCCCGAAAGGTGCTGACTTGATTGTAGGCATTTTGGCCCGTGGTTGCATCTAAAACAAGCAGGGTGTGATGGGGCGCTGTGTCATCAACCTTTTTAATGACACGTATGATTTTCTGAAGTTCATTCATCAGACCCTCTTTATTATGCAGACGGCCTGCGGTGTCGATGATCAAAACATCGGCTTGATTGGAATTAGCTTTGGTAACGGCTTCAAAGACTAGGCCCGCAGCATCAGCGCCATTTGGGGCTGTATAAACGGGAACGCTTAAACGATTTCCCCAAACCTGTAACTGCTCAACAGCTGCCGCCCGAAAGGTATCACAGGCCGCAAGTTCAACCTTCAGCCCCTCCTCGCTCCATTTTTTTGCAAGTTTGCTGATGGTCGTTGTTTTACCGCTTCCATTCACACCCGCAACAAGAAGGACCTGGGTTTTCCCCGTCTTTGAAAGGGTCAGGGGTATAGCAATAGGGCTCAAGATTTTTTCAATTTCATCCGATAGAAACTTTTTAATGTCTTCGTCCGTTATTTCTTGGTCCAGACGCTGTCCTGACAGGGTTTGACGCAACTGCTGCGCGATTGTAACCCCAAGGTCGCTTTGGATTAAAAGGTCTTCAAATTCATCTAGGGTTTCTGTATCTAATTTGCGGTTTTTTAAAAGGTCACGCAGCTGTCCGCCCAAAAGGGTCGATGTCTTACTAAGCCCGCTTTTAAAGCGCCCCCATAAACCTTGCCCACTCAAACCAAAGCTCCCCTTAAGTCGCTTCCGTTATGACTGACCAAGGTAACCTGAACAGGCTTTCCTATGTGACCATCAAGGGCGCCTTCAATTTGAACGGAGGCAAAATGATCGGTTTTTCCAAAAGAAGTAACCCCATTCACCGATTCAATAAGGACGGTTGTTTCTTTTCCAATCAACCGGTCATAAAACCGCCCCAAAGCTTTTGTCCCAGCGTCCCTCAGGCGTCCAGCCCTTTCCTTGATAATTGCCTTTTCAACCTGGGGCATTCGGCTAGCGGGGGTGTTGGAACGGGCCGAATAGGGAAAAATATGAAGGAAAGTCAGGTCGCATTCCTGAACGATGTTATAGGTGTTTTCAAACATGTCGTCTGTTTCTGTTGGAAACCCGGCAATTAAATCGGCACCAAAGGCAACTTCAGGACGATATGACCTGGCCCTTTGACAAAAGCCAATCGCATCATCCCGAAGATGCCGCCGTTTCATCCGTTTTAAAATCATGTCATCACCCGCCTGCAAGCTTAGGTGAAGGTGGGGCATTAACCGCTCTTCCTCTGCAATTAACCTCCAAAGATCCTCATCAATTTCAACAGGATCAAGGGACGATAGGCGAAGGCGTTTTAATTCGGGAACCAAAGCCAATAGACGTTTTATGGTCTGTCCCAAGGTCGGGTTTCCTGGCAGATCACCGCCGTAGGAGGTTATGTCAACGCCCGTCAAGACAACCTCTTGGTATCCGCCATCAATCAGTTGTCTGATTTGCGCAACAATTTCCCCTAAGGGAACGCTTCTTGAATTTCCGCGCCCATAAGGAATTGTGCAAAAGGTGCACCTGTGATCGCAGCCGTTTTGCACCTGTACGAAAGCGCGAGCTTTGCCTTCAAACCCCGACACCAGATGTCCCGCCGTTTCTTTAACGGACATAATGTCATTGACCAGAATCTTTTCTGCAGTTCCATCAAAGGACTGGTATGTTGTGATTTTCATCTTTTCATCGTTGCCGATAACCCTGGTCACCTCTGGCATGTCGGCATAACGCTTTGGGTTAATTTGGGCCCCACAGCCCGTTACGATAATTTCAGCGGTCGGATTATCACGGCGAAGCCGCCTGATTGTTTGACGGGCCTGCCTTTCAGCCTCAGCCGTTACGGCGCACGTATTGATAATCACAGCTCCTTCAAGACCTGCCTGATGGGACAAATCCTTAATGACCTCTGATTCATAGGTGTTAAGGCGGCAACCAAACGTGATAACTTGGTTGGGGGATGAATTTTCTGATAATTTCTGCATTGTGCCCGGAAGTCTATTCTAAAAAGTCAGATTCTACAATACTTTCGGTTGATCTAACCCAGAATCACAAAAACGGTTGCAAAAGGGTCACAGAGATGGCTTATGTCTGGGGCAAAATGCCATTATAGATGTTTACAAATGAGATAAAACGCGCTACCAATACTCATTATTTTTCTAGTTAACGCTTAAATATTTTGGAAGTTTGATGTCAAAAGAGGATCTTATCGAGTTTAGTGGAGTTGTTATGGAGTTACTGCCTAATGCGACTTTTCGGGTTAAATTAGAAAATGACCATATCATTCTTGCCCATACCTCAGGCCGAATGAGAAAGAACCGAATTCGCGTTTTAGCAGGCGACCGCGTCACTGTTGAAATGACCCCCTACGACCTAACAAAAGGTCGCATCACTTTCCGTCAAAAATAGTTTTTAGGGAACAATCATGAAATACCTTGCTAGACTTCTTTTTGTCTTTTCTATCCTTTTGCCTGTGTCTGTGATGGCTTGCCTGCAAAAGCATGGCACCTTTGAGTTTTCAGACTCTAAGGCGATTTTTATGAAAGGGGCCGATGCTGGCGCAGCCTATTTCACCCTGACACAAACGGTTTCCTCTGACGATAAACTGATTGGGGCAAGATGGGAAACGACTGACGAATCTTTGTTATCGAAGCCCCTTTTGCAAAGGCCGCGGGTAGAGCTTCACGACCACGTTCCAACAGAAAAGCCCGGTATTCTAGCAATGAAACGCACCCCAGAAGGAGTCAAAGTTTCAAAACAAGAACCCGTCAAGTTTGAACAGGGCGGCAAACATTTGATGCTGTATAACTTTCCCGAATCAGCCAGAAACGGGAAGGAAATCCAGTTGGTTTTGACATTCGAAAAAGCAGGCGATGTGACGGTTACCTTCCCCATCAATCCGACCAACGGCGATAAAGACAAACCCTGTTCGCATTATTAGGCAAAAACCCTGATCTCACTTTTTTGAAAACGTGAATCATAATCATTGACGGCAAACGGGGGACGCTGATAAAAAGGGGGAGTATGTTTTATGGCGGGTGTAGCTCAGTTGGTTAGAGCGCCAGATTGTGGCTCTGGAGGCCGCCGGTTCAAGACCGGTCACTCGCCCCACTTTTTAAATTTTAGGGGTGGCTTTGGAATTTTCTAGACTCTTTCTTGAAAATTAGGTAAACCTTATAACATATAGAGCCGGTTTAGCTCAGTTGGTAGAGCAACTGATTTGTAATCAGTAGGTCGGGAGTTCGAGTCCCCCAACCGGCACCAGTTTACCAGGTGTTTTTCACTGAAAAAGGTTTGATCCATGGCAATTGGGTTTAGGCCCCGAATTCTGAGTGAGAAGATTGTTCCAAGACGCCGTCATGTTTATGAAGGCAGCTCTAAGATTTTGTTTGAAGGGCCAGAGCCTGGGACATATGTTCTTTACTTCAAAGATGACCATCACAAAAGCGACCAGCTTATTGTCACCGGTAAAGGCGTGATCAATAACAGGCTGTCTGAGTTATTGATGTCGCGCCTGGGGGACATTGGGGTTGAAACCCATTTCCTTCGTCGTCTGAACATGCGTGAACAATTAATTCGTGCTACCGAAGTGTTGCCCTTTAAGGTTGTCATGCATAACGTTGCAACCGGCGAATTTGCGAAAAGATTAACCCTGGACGAAGGGATGGTTCTGCCAGAACCCATACCGGAATTCCACGTAAAGACAAAAGAATCCAAGGGATGTGTGATATCTGACCGTCACATAACGGCTTTGGGCTGGGCGGATTCTGATGAAATTGAAACCCTATTTAATGTAACCCAACGAATTAATGACTTTTTATGTGGTCAGTTTTTGGCTTTGGGCATTCGGTTGATGCAGTATTCTTTGTCTTTTGGTCGCATCTATGTTTCTGAATTTGGGGATACACAGATTCTTTTGATTGACGAAATTACCCCTGACAGTTGCCACCTTTTGGACCTAAAGACGGGGGAACGGTTGGATTTGAATCACGAACCTTCCACAGGCGAAGACACCAAGGATATAAGAGCAGCAGAAATATACCAGGAAATCGCACGGCGGTTTGGATTGTTAGACGCGGGCGGCCCTGCTGACCTTGTTGTCAGACCGTAAAAGGATTCTCTGTAATGCCGATGCCCCGCCTAGAAGTTGAATCCATGCTACGTGACGCTTTCCCTGATGCGGATATTCACTTAGAAGATTTGGCGGGCGATAATGATCACTACAAGGTGACGGTTGTTTCATCCGCGTTTCTTGGAAAAACAAGGGTTCAGCAGCATCAAATGGTCTACCAAGCCTTGCTTGGTAAGATGGGATCAGACCTTCACGCCCTAGCCTTAAAGACCGAAATTCGTCCCCAAAATTGAAAGGAAAATAAGCCATGCATTCTATACATGATCAGATTCATGCGGATGTAACGACCCATTCCGTTGTCCTTTATATGAAGGGGACAAGCCAGGTCCCCCAATGCGGTTTTTCAGCGGTTATTGTCCAAATTTTAAACACACTGAATGCCCCGTTCAAAGATGTGAACGTTCTAGCGGATGCGGACATTCGCCAAGGCATCAAGGACTATAGCAATTGGCCAACCATCCCCCAGCTTTATGTTAAGGGTGAATTCATCGGTGGTTGCGACATTGTGCGCGAAATGTACCAGGCTGGTGAGCTTAAAAAACTTTTGGTGGAAAAGGGCGTGGTTTAGTTTGTAACTACCCCAAAAGGGCATGCTTCCTCAGAAACTCCACCAACTTTTGATGATGCGGGCTGTTGGTGTCCAGGGGTTTTATGTCGAACAGGGTAACAATCACCCCCCAAACATCTTTGTTTGTCGGCGTATCCAGTTCAAGGCCGTGACTTTTAAAGACCGCCCACCCTTCCTCAAGATTCCTTTGCAAATAGTCACAGCTTTTTTTAAGGGCTGCGACCAGTTTTTCTTGAATTTCGGAACTGACGCCAGGGCCCGCCACCACAATCAGTGCCGCAAAGGGTGGGATTCCTAAATTCTCCAGGGGGTACACATAAAAATCCTGGCGGTACTTTTGAATATCAACCAACCCATAGGTGCGATAAATATTGGTAACCGCATCAACCTGCCCTGACATAAGGCAAGAAGCCAAGGAGCTTCGGGTATAAATCAATTCAACCTCGTCCATAGAAATCTTTTGCTGCGTCAAAATTTCCCTAAGGACAGCGGCTGAAAAACCAACGCCACTGCTGCAGTGCCCAATGCGTTTACCCTTTAGCTCCGACAAGGGAACGCGGCTGACAAAAACCTCCAGCGGGGTTGGAATCAGGGTACAAACCCCCTTTAGATTCAGCCCATTTGCCGTTTGAATAATCCACTGCGGTTCAAGGGCCAGCGCAAAATCCACATTCCCTGCGGCGGTTTGCTTACACCCCTCAAGCGAACCCATGGAACCGATTAGGGTAACATCCAGCCCCTGTTCCCTAAAGAACCCCTTTTCAATGCCGATAACCAAGGGCGCATAATGGGGCGTTAAAAGCCAATCGAGCGAAATTTTAATGGGCGTGAAGGCAAAGGGGGTAGTGGTGGTGATAAAGACAGAAATGAGAAATGAGATAATACCCATGTGCTTCCTTTTTAGTGAGAGGCCGAAGGCCAAAAAACCAACTTCTTTTCAAGCATGTTGACCCCCTTATTAAGGGCAAACGTCATTGCCGTAATGCACACAACGCACGCAAACATCAGGTCAATCTGCAACCGACCATGACTTAACATAACCAGGTACCCAAGACCTGAACTGGCCCCAAGCCAATCAGCAGCCAGCACCGTCAAAGGGGCATGGATTGCTGCAAGGCGAATACCTGACATTAGGAATGGCAGACTTGAGGGAAGCCGAATCCGCCACAAAACCTGCTTTGGCTTAGCCCCCATCACGGTTGCCATATCCCCAAAGCTGGACGGGGAACGCTTTAACCCATCAAGCAAACAAATGGTGATTGGAAAATAACACGACAAACAAATCACAATCAGTTTTGGAATCAGACCAAACCCACACCACAGAAGCAAAAGCGGCATTAAAACAAAGGAAGGCACCGATTGCAGGGTCAAAAGAACAGGCCTTAAAATTAGGTTTAAACGCACGAAATGATCCAACAACAGGGCGCTTAAAAGCCCCAAAAAGACTGACACCAGAAGACCCACCAAAATTTCAAAGGAACTGATAAGGGCATGCTTTGCTAAAAGGGTTTGATTGTTCCAAAGACTTTTTAAAATAAGAAAGGGGGGTGGCAGAATATAAATCGGCACGCCAGAGACCCTGGCGGCAAATTCCCACAAACAAAGCAAGGCAAATAAAACTGAAATTTTCTTAATCATGGTGATACTTTTATGAATAAAGGGAGCTTAAAAAACACCTAGCTTCCTGCCAAAGGTGGGCATTATTCATGGCCCTTGGCACAGGCATCTGCTCTAGCAGGTTTTTAATGTGATCCTCATCCACCAAAATGGCCTTAGCAGGGTTACCTTTCAGGATGTAAATGCGATTTGATAAACGAATTACCTCGCCAATGTCATGGGTCACCAGCAAAACGGTTTTGCCCTGAAGGGTTTGAATGGCATAATCTTGAAGGTCTTGACGCGTCTTGGCATCAAGGGCCGCAAAGGGTTCATCCATCAAAACAACGTCTGTGTCCTCCATCAGGGTCCTGGCAAGGGCCACACGTTGCCGCATTCCAAGGGACAATTGGTGGGGATAAAAGCTGGAAAATTTTTCAAGGCCAACCCGTTTTAGGATTTCATTAGCCCGGTCATAGTCCCTGGTTTGATCACGAAGATGCTGACCGATGACAACATTATCGATAACCTTTGCCCATGGCAACAAAAGGTCCGTTTGAGTCATGTAGCATAAAGATGGCTTTTGGGATGAAAGAGTTTTCCCATTTAACCCCGCAAGACACCGCAGCAAGGTTGTCTTTCCAACGCCGCTTAGACCAATTAAGCTGGTCCAGCCCTGCTTTTTCAAATAAAGACTTTGCTTTTGTAAAACAGGAGAAGATTCATAATAAAAATCTTCTATCTCAAAATGATAGAAATCTGATGCTTTCACAATCCCTCCGCCGGTACCAGCCGAATCAGGTTCTAAGGGTTCAGCTTTCGCCATCTCAGTCTTCTACGAGACACCCCCTGTGTTATGTTTGTTATCTATAGCTTAATTAATTTTTTTGTCAACACTCTAAGAATCCATCTCGTTGAAAATCTCTGCATTTGGGAATTGTTTAATCTTATCAAAAAATTCTCTCCAACGTTCTGTTTTTCCGGGATGTTTACTATTTTCTTTAAAACCTTTTATGGTCTTAAGAACATTTTCATCCCAGACAATTGGCCGAGGGAAGGTTCCCAAAAATCCAAGAAGACTATCCCATGATAAGGGCTTATTTGGTTCATACCACTTACTCTCGATAAATAGTTTTACCAATTTGTTAACAACGTTATCTGTCAAATAGGGAACACATGAGGGTTCATTTATAATTTCATTGATCTTTTCAACAGAAGACATTGATAGTGACGCCAATAAGACCTTTTCAAGTCTTCGTTGCATGTCCGGCAAAAGACCCTCTTTTGGTGTTTTGATACGTTTCATCAACTCTTTTGATGTGTCACTAAACGCATACAGTTTTTCATCGCATTCCAGTGAAAGATCCAAAAGTTCATTAGAAAAATTCTCAAGAGAAGATGATTCTACCCAAGTCTTAATCAACTTGCCTCGTCCAATTGGGTTCCAATATTCTGTTGTTTGTTTTAATCTTGCGAGAACTTTTGGGAAAACCTTTATTTTGTCTTCTGGATTTAAAAGTAGGAAAAGTGAGTCTATTTGTGAATCTTCAAGACGTTTACCTGAAACAATCAAATCCATCACCACCCCATCAATAATAGGGTTCAATTTTGGAAACTGTTTTAGCGCATCATAGGATTCTTTGATATTTTTGGACGCACGTAATGCATTAGTCATAAACGCACCAACCCATTTTTTTAGATAGGGCTCAGCCTCAGGCATATCGATCACTACGCTTAACAACAATTCTAATTTCGTTGGAAGAGAATATCCGGAAAACACACCGTCCACAAAGCCAACAATAACATTTCCTAGATTGTTTGAGTTTGGCAACACTTTAATTTTGTTCAGCATATCTATATTATCTTCTGTTTTATTTATGCCCTTGTGTCTAAGGTTCCTTTTAAAAATCTCTTCATTCCAAACGATTTGACGTCCTTGATCAGGAAGAGATTCCAAAAATTTAAGAAACTCACTCCAGTTGGAATTACGAACAATATATGTTTGTGTTAATATGCTTATGACATTATGCGTTAAATAGAGAGGGTTTATATGCCCCCTTACAATCTCATTGGCCAGATCCTCGTCAGTCAAAACGGATTGATCATCTGCCAATAAAAACTTTTCAAGTTTTGATTGTATATTCGTCAAATGGCTAGCTTTAGGTGTTTTGATGCGTTCCATCAAAGCCTTTGATGTATCGCTCAACAAACGTTTTTGGGTGTCAGAATCCAAAGAGCAATTCAAAAGATCGTAGATCATATCATCATCAAGGGGTTTTTGTGATAAATGCCTAATCAGTTTAAATCTAACTCCTTTAGAAACTGATTTAAGAACTTTGGGGAAGAGCATTCTGAACTCATCAGGCTCAGCAAGAGGGAAAAGGGCATCTATTATATCTTCGCCTCCATTAAGAGAATATGCGGCTTTTTCTATTAGCAAAGAAATAGCTTTTTCTTTAAATGGAATAAATTCTGGGGAGATTTTCATTTCTTTAAACGATGTACTAAACTTCTTACCTACAAAGATGGCAATATCCAAAGGATCATGAAATCCATCATACGAAATGGCTTCTGTTAATGCTTTAAGGATCTCTTCATCATAAAGTTTAAAAAGCCCTTCTTCTTTGACTGAACTGTCGTTCCTAAAATGATCATAAAGCACTGAAATACTATCGATAACCTTCTCTGCCTGAAACGAAACACCCGAAAGTCCACTGATTAAGGTTTGCATGATGGATTGAAGATACGGATAATGAACGTCTAAAGACTGGACCACAAAAAATCGAATGTTATATATAAAATCAATATCTTCTGGTGACGCAAATATTTTGAATTTGAAAGATGGCTCCAAAAAGTGAAAGATTTGCTTCTTATATGCTTCATGACCTTCTAAAAACGGGGTTACATAACCAACATATCTAGATGGGATAAGGGGATCTTGACCCGTTGTTTTATCAAAATGAATTATTTGGTTGACTATACAATCCAAAACTTTTGGCATAACTGCGTTTTTATCAAGCCGGCCCTCTGAAAGGACAACACGATTAGCCGCATACCCAAATGTTCTTTCTAACACAAGCTTTATGAGGGGTTCCTTTAGCTCTAATGAAATTTTTGGCCTATTTAGGAGAGAAATACTAGCCTGATCAAGTTCAGCAGGAACAATTGGACTATCATCACCCCACAACCAGGGATTTTGAAGAAGGGTTTTAGTTTCACGGGTTCTATAACTATCATTGTCAAGAATAGGTGTTACCAAAAGTTCTTCCAGAGAATGGTCCTTAAGAAGATTCACCAGAAGAACTCGATCTTTTGTGGAATTAATACGCGTTAATTGATCGTTTAAAGTCTGATCATGATAGGTAGGGGTCCGACCAAAAACCTCTTTGTATTGTTCATCAAAGTGCACTTTTGAACCTTCAGACCCTTTATAAAATAAATCATCGCTGTGTTTTGTTTTTCGTTGCATCCAACGGGATAAATCATCTGCTAAAAGAAAGCGAAGTTCTTTTTTGAGTCGATCTACTTTTTCAGGTGTTATTGAGATACCACGGTGATACGTAACCGTTTTCATCACCTTTGGGTCATGGGTAAGCTCTGGCTTTAAGAAGATTCTGACCTGAAGGTCATTAGGGGAAAACTTATCCCCACCCTCTTTGGTTAACATATCGCTTACTAATTCCGGGGTGTGTTTTAATCGCTCATAATAACTAGAAAGGTGAGATGTTCTATCGCCTTCCCCCATCACATAGACAGGAGCTCCACCAGGTTTTGCCGCGTAAGCTAAGGTGTCCACCTTAGTGTGATCAATAAACATCTGAAGCAAGCGACCATCCGTATCAGGTTTCGTTCCCATCACCTTTTCAAATAAACGCCAATAACGGTCTTTATCAATATGTAAGCCTGGCAAAAACGCATTAAGGTAGTCAATAAAACGCTGCACGTCTATTGGTTGCGCAGAGTGAGAATGAAAAAAATACGAAAGGGTACAGGATCCACTTGTATCTGGGCTGCCAAATAACGTAGCGTTTGCGGATATACCGGAATCTGCATAATGATGTCCTCTGCTGGTATCCTTGCTGTAATTTCCAGAAAAAAAACCATCTTTCGTAAAACGAGCAACAAAATCTCCTGCCGTCTCAACACCAGCAAAAGCTTCGTCTAAGGCACGAAGAATCTTTGTATCCTTTGAAAATTGCCCCCGAAGAAGCTGCCTTAGCTCTGTGAAAATGTCATAAAGATAACCTGTATTCCCATCACACCCATGATAAAATACGTCCACATCAGCCCCCTTTTTCCTTTCTTCCAAAAGGATAGAGACCAATCGCTCTTTAAAGGGTTCATCCATCGTAACTCCTTGGAACGCACGCGGATTTTTCTGAAAGAAACGGTTAATATTCTGACGGTATGTATCCTCTAAGGAAGATAGATTTTTAACCGGAACATAGTTTTCTTCTAAATAAAACCTTAAATACCCTTCTGATGGAGTATAAGGAAAAGGGTTATCTTCTGTAATCGGACCATTGATGCCATAAGGATGACCTGTTGGTTCTGGAGAATCAGAGAACTCTTGAACTTTAGGGGATTTGGCCAGCTCATCCGTTAATATCGCTTTATGAAGAACCGTCTGGGCCAAACCTTTTTCAGCAGATGCAGTAATGTGTTCTTTAGTTCTGTTGACATCAAACAACTGAATTTTTTCTGGTTCTTTTATCGCATATACCGTTGATTGGGTATGGATACCCTTAAACTTTTTTTTACTTGCTATGTTCTTTAGAATCTTTTTTACTTGACCTAAACGCAGCAACTCCAAGAATGGTTGATAAGGTTTAGTCCCTTTTGATGCGAGTGTATCAGGATCTAAAAGATCTTTGATCGGTACCCACTTAAATTGATGATATTCGGCTGATGTTCCCGATTTAGCCTCTTTAAGAGCGTGATTCAACTTTTCAGCTTGGACTAGGGGATGCTTGACAAAATACTGACGAAAGCGTTGGTCCCACCTTACAAGATCATGCGATGGGCTCTTTATTAGATCACGGTCAGAAAGATTGATTAACCCATTGGATTCTTCAAAAATCTCACGGCTTACCGCATGAGCCAAACCTTGATCAGCGCCAAAATCTGCTTTTCCGCCTAAAGTACACCAAGTATAGTCAACAGTCGGTTGTGAGGACTTTCTTTGCCCCAAAAGCACGCTGTTTGTTTCAGGATCAATAATAAACGCCCCGCCCGCCATAAGGGATATAAGTGACTCATCTTCATTGGCCAAAAAGGTATCCTCAGGATGTGAAAAAAGGTCTAGAACCTTTAACCTCTCGCGAATAAAGGCATCAAGGGCCTGTTGGTCAATCAATGGCACTTCTAAAACATTAAAAAGTGAATAAAGGGTTTCAAAAAGTAAACCCCGTTTTTTATAAATCCTTTCAGCATAAGGGATCAATTCCCTATCACTAAAAGATCCATACGCATTATGACCGTCATGATCCAGAAACGTATTGCGTTCGGGAATAAGTAAAGGAGACCAATCAACTGCATCTTTCCTTCCTCCAATAGATCTGAATCTCAACGATCCGCCGTTATCAATGTGGTAGTACTCTCTGTCCTTTAAAATAAGGTTATCAGGCTTACGAGCATCACGATTGGCAAGAAATGCATCGGGCAGAAAATAAAGTTTTAAACATCCCTCTTCTAAACGCGGAACTACCCCGTCGACAAACTCTGAGACACGATAGGGCCCCATCGGGCATTTGGATTTAATGGAAGAAAATTGAGGTGAGTCTGGCAATTCTTTTAGCACCATCATTTTAGGAACGGGAACCCCCAAAACATTATAAAGTGCATCAGCGATGATTTCTTCTTTCATGTGGGCTTTATCAGGAGAACATTTTATAGTGACTTTTCTACCTTCCTTATTAGCAAGGATATGAACGCCCCCTCCTTCGCTGCCCCCACTTTTCATGCCCTCATAGCTAAACTCTTGAAGGTTAACATTTAAACCATTGTTAAAATCCGCACAGAAACCGATACGGGCAAAGCAGATCATCAAAAGAACAATAAAAGCCATTAAAGGGTACATCCTTATTCTGAAACATAGATCTACTCTACTTCATTAAAGTTAATATATTGTTAATGGGTTTTTTCCAGCTGCGCTCCACTCGGCCTGGTCACGCTTTGCTATTTCCTGACGGATTTCGTGGGGTTTTAAGGTCCCAAGCTGATAGGGACCATAGGAAAAACGAATCAGGCGATTCACCCTTAGCCCCAAATGAGCCATGACCTTTCTGATCTCACGGTTTTTCCCCTCGTGCAGTGTCATCATAATCCACGTATTTAAGGATGTTTGGGGATCATTCATTTGAACCTGAATGGGGCCATAGCGAATCCCCTCTATCGTGATTCCCTTTCGAAGGGCTAAAAGTCTGTCACGGGGAACATCACCAAACACACGGACCTTGTAACACCGTGGCCATTTTGTTGTGGGCAGTTCTGCAAACCTTGAAAATTCGCCGTCATTTGTCAAAAGCAACAAACCCTCAGAATTCAGGTCCAACCGCCCAACAGAAATCACGCGCCCTAAATCATATCGTTTGATGTCGTCGAAAACGGTTGGCCTGCCCTCTGGGTCCTTGTGGGTTGTCATGTATCCGGCTGGTTTGTAGTAACACCATACCTTGGTGGAATCAGGGGTTTGAATACGCTTGCCGTCAACATCTATCCGTGATTTCGATGTCACAAGGGTTGCAGGCGTTATGATTATCTGCCCATCAACTTTAACGCGTTTTTCCTCAATCAAACGTTCGGCGTCCCTTCGGGAACAAACACCAGCGCGGGCCAGTACTTTTGCAATTCTTTCAGCCGCAGGATCAACAAGCATCGATGAACGCATTCAAAAGAGCCACATCAGATGGACTAACGTGAAATTCAGGGTGCCACTGAACACCTATGCAGAAACGATGCTGCGGTGCCTCAATTCCCTCAATCAAACCATCTAAGGCTAAGGCATTCACCCGAAAAGAGGGGGAAAGATCTTTGACAGCCTGGTGGTGGATACTGTTTACATGGATCAGCTCCTCCCCCAAAAGATTGCTCAAACAGGTATCCTTTAAAACTTGGACTTCGTGCTGTTCTTCTGTCCTGGGCTGGGTTTGTTTATGTTGAATGGGAGATGAAAATTCATCGGTCAAATCTTGAATCAACGTCCCACCATACAAAACATTCAAAAGCTGCATACCGGCACAAATCCCAAGCACAGGCTTGTCGGCCAGGAGAACACGCTTAGCAATTGCTGACTCAAAGGCCGTACGCTTTGGCCTAAGGGGTTTAACACTGGGGTGACGGTAAGTGGCGCCATACAAAGCTGGGTCTATATCAAAGCCACCCCCCGTTAACAAAAGGCCGTCGATTAAATGAACGTACTGATCCAGATGTTCTTGGTGGTACGGCAATAGAATAGGAACGCCTCCTGCGGCCGCAATAGCCTCGCAGTACCGGTGCCGCAAAGCATACCATGACAACATATCACCTGTGTACCAATTGCCCTCAGGTTCCTCAGTTTGATCTATGCTATCAAGGGGAATTCCAATTAATGGTTTTTTTGTCATCCAAGCATCCTCATTGTTTCAAAACCTAAAAGATGGTCGATTGATATAGCTTCTCTTATCAGATATAGATCCCCTTGATCAATCAAAACTTCTGGGATCAGAGGCCTGGAATTGTAGGTTGAGGATAAGGATGTCCCATAAGCCCCCGTATGAGTAATGGCCAAAATATCACCAGCCTTAAGGCTTTTCGGCAACAAAACGCCGGCTGCGAAGCAATCGCTTGATTCGCAAACGGGCCCAACAACGTCGGCAATCATCTGGTCTGTGTCCCTGTCATGGCAAGAAACAACGGGGTGTTCCACGTCATACAGGGCTGTGCGCATCATGTCATTCATTCCAGCATCCACAACAACAAAAGTCCGCACAGATGTGGATTTTATGTATAAAACCTTTGTAAGCAAAATACCCGATTCTGCAACCAGATAGCGCCCAGGTTCTATGACCAAATCGCAATCCAGGTCGCCCAATTTTTCCTGGATTGCGGTGGCGTAAAGCATGAAATCGAATTGGGGAGTCATTGAAAGGGTGTAGGGAACAAAAAAGCCCCCGCCTAAATCCAAGCGCCGAATGGAATGCCCAGCTGCGCGGAACCGAATAACCAAGCTCTTTAGGGTTTGGAAAACAGATCGGTACGCCAAAACATCCTCTACTTGCGATCCGATATGAACGGAAAACCCCAAAAAATCCAAGTTCTGATCAGTGGCGGCAATAGAAACAGCACCCTCCAATTGGTCCAGGGAAATACCAAATTTATTATTTTCTGTTCCTGTGGTGATTTTTTTGTGGGTGTTTGCTTCGATATTGGGATTAAGCCTAAGGCATATGGGGACCCGTTTATTTAAGAAGGATGCAATCTTTTTTATAAGAAGCAATTCTTCTAACGATTCAACGCTTAGCTGTTCGATGCCAGTCTGAATCGCAAAGGTAATTTCTTCTTCGGTTTTACCAACACCAGAAAAAATTATTTTTTGAGGGTCAATTCCAGCCTTAAGGGCCCTGAATAGTTCCCCCTCTGAAACAACCTCAGCCCCGCCGCCAAGCTTATGGATAATTTTTAAAATTGCCTGATTACTGTTGGCCTTAATAGCATACCGGATGGAAATGTTTTGCTTGGAATGAGAAAAAGCCTTTAGAAGGCTTTGATACCGGCTGATAATCAGGGAAGAATCGTAAACATAAACCGGTGTTTGAGACAGCTTTGCAATGTCCAGATAACGGGAAAAACCAGAATGCTCAGAAAGATAAGGGGTCGTATGGGTCAAGAGTTTGAATAGGTCCTTGGATAATCGTCAGGCTCTTCCGGTTCAAGGGGTCCCCTTTTACCGCAACCACTTAAAACCAAAGCAACCATAAGAACTATCAAGAATCGCATTTTTATAAACTCTAAGTGGTGGGCGATGACGGGATTGAACCGCCGACCCTCTCGGTGTAAACGAGACGCTCTACCGCTGAGCTAATCGCCCCTATAGAATCTACGCCGCCAACTGGCAGCAAGATCCTATATACCAGATATTATCTTACGCATCAACAGCATCTTTTAATTGTTTACCTGGGCGGAACTTAGGAAGATGCTTAGCCGCAATCTTTATCTTAGCGCCAGTCCTAGGGTTACGTCCTTCAGTTGCTTCACGTTTTACAACTGTAAAGGTTCCAAACCCAATAAGACGAACGTCGTCTTTCTTTTTTAATGCGTGTGTAATCGATTCAAAGGTTGCTTCGATAGCACGTTCTGCGTCTGCTTTTGTTAAACGAGACGCGCTCGCAACTGCTGCAACAAGTTCACTTTTATTCACTGGAGATAGCCCTTCTAGTTAAAAGGTTAAACGATTTTCTATAATCATAGTAATAGGGCTCTTTACCAGGGGTCAATAAGATTTATTGACGCTTTGGTTGAAAAGAGAATATTTTTTGACTTGCTTTCTTAAGGAAACACTTATTGGGTGGCGCGCACCCTAGAAAGGACAGCAATCTTTCAGTGCCTCTTCAACCTCAAGAAGGCTGGCTTTGATCCCAAGTTTTTCAAAGGACGTCACACCGAATTCGGAAAGGCCGCAGGGAACGATTCCTTTAAAGTGGTCTAAATTGGGGGAAACATTAATTGAAAAACCGTGCCAGGTTACCCATTTTGTAACCCTAACCCCGATGGAGGCTATTTTTTGTTCCCCCTCATCGGTTTGAACCCAAAGGCCAATCCTGCCGGGTTTTTGTTCTGCCGCAATGCCGAAGGGGGCAAGACCTTTAATTATCCACCCTTCCAGGGTTTGAACGAATGTTCGAATATCTTTCTTTCTTTTCTCAAGATCAATCATGACATAGACAACAAGTTGCCCTGGGCCATGATAGGTGTGCTGCCCTCCCCGACCGATTTTATAAACAGGCAAGCCAAGGGAATCCAATAAATGGCTTTCTTTGGCACTTGTGCCAGCTGTAAAAAGGGGTGGATGCTCTAGGCACCAAATAGTCTCAGGAGACTGGTTCAGTTTAACACCCTGAACCGTTTTTTCCATAAAGGCCAAAGCACTTTCGTAATCAACGCCCCCCTTACCGCTAATCCATCTAGGTGAGAAGGCGTTCACAGAACTAGCCTGCGCTTCGAACACGTAACTGGCGCGCCTTGCTTAAAATGATGTTTTCTAATTCCGTTGCAACAAGGGGATCAACCACACTATTAGCCCAATCACCACCAACCTTGGTTTGCTTATAAACAACAACCCTTAAAGCATCCGCCCGCAAAACCTGATCTGTTATGAAAACAGTTACTTTTAATCTTTCATGCGGGGCCTTTGGGGTCACGTACCAGTCGGTTACAATAACACCCCCCAAAGCATCAGCTGAGGTCAAAGGCATGAAGTTGATGGAATCCAGGCTGGCCCTCCAAAGATACGTATTTGCAGTCGGCGCATACCCGCCAACATCACGCTTCTTTTTTGCCCCAGGCCCAAAGGTCAGAAAGTCTTCCCCTGCAATCGAGCCAAAACCAAGCTTACGCTGATCTTCTTTGTCTACAGGAATTGATGATTCTTTGTGTGCGTCATTTGAACAGGCCGCAAGAAAAAACAGCACCAAAATTGATACTATTTTATTAAAATGAGAGACTTTCAAAGTATACCCCTTAAAATATATTTTCCGTCTTCAACCTATACAACTCAGTGTATTTTGCCAACAAAAAAAGCAGGTACCTGGTTTGCGTACCTGCTTTTCAACTAAGAATTAACCGATCTAGAAACTAACGGATGTTCCCAAAATGAATACAGCACCGGAATTGTTACCAATTGCCTTGTTGCCTTTTCCTTCCTGGTTGTTCATATAAGCTTGCTGAACAGCGATCGCATTCTGATTCGTACGTGTTCTAACGAAATCAACTTCACCAAAGAATTTAAGTCCCTGAAGAACACTTAGGTCAACCGAGGCTGCAACGATGTCGCTGTTAGCACCAGAAACTGCATCAGTCTTGCGGTCTGTGCGGTGGTAAGCGGTTGCGAATTGATAAGCGCCAACCGTGTAGCTTGTACCCACGTTCCATGCAGTACCTGAGTTTCCTAGGTATGTATTTCCCAAATAAAGTTGTCCAACATCACCCTGAGCAAAAGTGTCTTGAGAGGCGGAGCCATTGAATGACAGGCTGTTGTCCTTTGGCAATCTGGATTTACCGTTGTCAATCCAACCCGCAGCAACCTTCAATTTGTCATAACCAACACAGGCAGACAACTGATAGGACTTTGCATTGTTAAGTGGAACGCGCCTTTGATCCTTAAAATTATTAAAGTCTGAATAAACGCTTTTCTCAACAACACCAACAGCTGCAAGTTCATAGGACCATTTTTCATGGAAACCTTTGTAGGTCAAACCAACAGTAACGTTACGCAGACCATAAGGACCTGTTTTTTTTGTGTTTGGGTAAATACCAGAGGAATTTCCAACCTTCGGATTAGAACCTGCGTATGCGTTATTCTTGCCTGCGTCTCCCATATGAGATGTGTTTGGGGTATACGCAACACCAAGCTGGAATCCCATAACTTCAGGACTATAGAAAACGATCTTGGCTGCTTTTTTCGTTTCACCAATAAAGTTCACACCCTTAATAACGCCTGCGGAATAATTGTACGCACTGTTCAACGTTCCATCGATACCATTAGCACCGCCAATAAGATTAGCACCGCTCATCGGCATGACATCATCTGGCCCTGCTACTTGACCGAACTGGGTTGTTCCAAAATCACCACTCAACTCAACATAGTTTTTGTTGACGTAAAAACTTGACCCTGGAATTGTTTCAAAGTTGACGCGGTACTTGTATTCCATACCATTGGCAGCCTTGCCCGTCACTGTGAAATAAAGGTCAGAAGCGCCTATGTTAATCTGTGGATCGGTGCCACCAGCACCATTGTCTTTGCGCTGCTGGGAAACACCATATCCAGCCATGGACGTAAAGCCATTGATCTTTAGTACTGGAGCCTCAGCTTTGCCTTCAGCCATTACACTTGAAGCAAAAACACTAACTGTTAAAAGGGCAAGTAACTTGGTGCGAGAAATTCTTTTCATTGTTTTATCCCTGAATTATTTTTATTTGCCAAACAATGCAGCATATCAGGGTGAAAGAGCAAGAGGTGTCAGGCACTTTCACTCGTTGAAAAAAATTTCATGTGTCGCTTATATCACAGTTTTTTCTTCAGGATTTCATTGACCAGAGCAGGATTCGCTTTCCCTTGTAGGGCTTTCATAATAAGCCCTATGAAAAAGCCAAAAAGCTGTTCTTTACCTGAACGATATTCAGCAACCTTTTGTGCTTGTTCAGTCAAAATCTGTTCAATGATTCCTTCAATAACGGACGGGTCTGAAATTTGCTGTAAACCCAATTCTTTAACAAGATCCTTGGGGGATTTTCCAGACTGCCATAGGGCTGAAAACACATCCTTTGCAATTTTACCGGAAATTGTCCCATCCAAAATAAGGTCAACCAACTCTGCCAGATGGCAACTTTTGAATGGCAAAGACTGAATGGTTACATTTTCCCGGTTCATTGCCCCAAAAACATCACCAATCAGCCAATTGGCAATAATCTTGGCGGCTTGACGACGGTCTTTTTCCTTAGAGGCCTTAACAACCTCCTCATAATAAAATGCCGTTTCTTGTTCAGCCACAAGGACGCTGGCATCATACTGCGTTAATCCATAATCGGCCATAAAGCGTGCCCTTTTTGCGTCTGGCAGCTCTGGCATTTCTTCAGCAATTTTTTGAATACGCTCTTTTGCCAGAATCAAGGGGCGCAAATCAGGGTCTGGAAAATAACGATAATCATGCGCATCTTCTTTGCTGCGCAGGGACCGCGTTTCCGCTTTACCAGGATCAAACAAACGGGTTTCCTGAACAATGCTGCCACCGTCCTCTAGAATTTCAAGCTGACGAACAATTTCGTACTCTAAGGCTTGCCCCAAAAAACGAACAGAGTTTACGTTCTTAATTTCCGCACGTGTCCCAAGCTCAGCCCCTGGACGTCTTAGGGAAACGTTTACATCAACTCTAAGACTTCCCTGTTCCATATTGCCATCGCAGCTCCCAAGATAACGTAAAATGGACCGAAGCTTTTTGACATAAGCCATCGCTTCAGCAGAAGACCTGATCTCAGGTTCTGAGACAATTTCCATCAAAGCAACCCCTGCCCTATTCAGGTCAATGTAGGAAAAACTGGGATGAAGGTCATGGGTGCTTTTCCCAGCGTCTTGTTCTAAATGGATACGCGTCAGGTTAATGCGTTTGGTTTGCCCCTCCTCCAGATCAATGTCGATATACCCCCCCGTTACAATGGGCCTTGTGAACTGAGAAATCTGATACCCTGTCGGCAGGTCAGCATAAAAATAGTTCTTACGATCAAAAACAGACACATCATTGATTGTTCCATTCAAACCAAGTCCCGTCTTGATTGCCTGATCAACACAGACCTTGTTAATAACGGGAAGCATTCCTGGCATACCAGCATCTAGGAAACTAACTTGCGTGTTCGGATCAGACCCAAAGTCGGTTGAACTTCCACTGAACAACTTTGACTTCGACACAACCTGGGCGTGAACCTCAAGACCGATCACAACTTCCCAAAGGCCGGTTTGGCCTTGTACTAAATTTTTTGTTTCTGACATGGTACAACTCATAAGGATTTGATTTGTGTTGAAAAATCAGCAGCATCTTCAAGTGCGGCTGCGACATTAAAAAGAAGCTGCTCCGACAGATGCGGCCCAATAAGTTGCAAACCAAGTGGCAAGCCATCTTGATTCAATCCAGAAGGAACCGAAATGCCAGGAAGTCCCGCCAGATTCACAGTCACTGTGAAAATATCGTTCAGATACATAGTCACAGGATCGGTGGGCGTTTCATCAATTGCAAAAGCAGCCGTCGGCGTTGTTGGGGTCAACAAAACATCAACATCCCTAAAGGTATTTTCAAAATCTTGCGTGATAAGTTTTCTAACCTTTTGAGCTTTCAAATAATAAGCATCATAATATCCAGCGGACAAAACATAGGTTCCGATCATAATGCGCCTTCGAACTTCTTCGCCAAAACCATGACGCCTGCTGTTTTCATAAAGTTCGTCCAAAGATTTTCCGTCCACCCTGACCCCGTAGCGAACACCGTCATAGCGGGCAAGGTTAGAGGAAGCCTCAGCCGGCGCAATGATGTAATAGGTTGGCAAAGCATAGGACGTTGTTTTAAGGCTGACGTGATGAATGGTCGCCCCCCCAGCCGTTAACCAATCAATTCCTTTTTGCAAAAGCTTTTGGGCATCTTCATCAAGATTATCTGTATATTCCTTGGCAATTCCAACCTTCAGCCCCTTAACATTGGGGGATAAACTGGCCAGATAATCAGGAACGGAAACATTCAAAGATGTTGCATCTTTTTTATCGTAACTTGCCATCGTTTGCAGCATCAACGCCGCATCTTTAACTGTATGGGTCAAAGGTCCTGCTTGATCAAGGGAGGATGCAAAGGCAACCATTCCATAACGTGAACACAGTCCATAGGTGGGCTTTATCCCAACAAGACCTGTAAACGCAGCCGGCTGACGTATCGACCCCCCTGTGTCCGATGCTGTGGTGGCCAAAGCCAAACGTCCCGCAACCGCGGCAGCTGAACCGCCTGATGATCCACCAGGAACAAGCTTTTGATTAGGATTCCCCTTTTTTTTCCAGGGACTAATAACGGGACCAAACGCACTGGTCAGATTCGCTGACCCCATAGCAAATTCGTCCATATTGGTTTTTCCAAGAAACACAGACCCTGCATCCAAAAGATTTTGGGACACAGTTGACTCGTACCGCGGAACAAAGTTACCCAGAATCTTTGACCCTGCTGTGGTTCGGACCCCTTTTGTGCAGAACAAATCTTTTATTCCAATGGGCAATCCTTCCATAGGACGGGCTGTCCCTGCAGCAATGCGCTGGTCAGATTCTTGTGCCTGCTTCAAAGCAAGGTCAGGCGTTTCTGTAATGTAGGCATTTAAATCCCGGTTGGCATCCATCCGGTCCAAAAAACTTCTTGTTAATTCAGTAGCACTACATTTTTTGTTTAAAAGGGCTTCGCGTGCCTCGGTCAGGGTTAAATTTGTCAAACTCATAAAAAACTACTCCACAACCTTTGGAACGGAAAACATATTGTGCCCGGACGAAGGGGCATTCGCCAAAACATCCTCTACAGTATTATCCTGCGTGACGACATCCTCACGCTCTGTCATCAAAGGTTCGTCGCCATCAGGGCAGTCTTCAAGACCACTTGTATCAACGGCAGTTAGCTGGTCAATCCAGTTCACAATCGAACTTAGTTGGGTTGCAATTTTTTCACACTCATTATCTTCAATTTTAAGCCTTGAAAGTCTTGCGATCTTCTTCACGTTTTCCTGGGTTAGGGACATAAAAACCTCATATTTTTAATTGGCACCATACTGGCGCATGATCGGATGCTTTGTCTAGCCCTCTTGGCGCAGTATCAACGCCAGATGCTTCTATACAATCTGCAGCTTCAGGGGATAGAAGAAAATGATCAATTCGAAGCCCTTGATTGTTGGCAAAACCTTGCGCCCGGTAGTCCCACCAGGTAAAGGGTCCTGGCCCCTGGTGATGCACTCTTAAGGCATCGCGGTAACCCAAGTTCAAAAGCGATCTGAAGGCGTTCCTTTCAGCATCAGAGCAAAGAATCGCCCCTTCCCATTCCTTCGGATCATGGACATCAAGGTCACTAGGGGCAATGTTAAAGTCCCCCCCGATAACACAGATTTCCTTATAGCTTAGAAGCATTTCTAGATGGGAATGCAACCGGTCCAAAAAAGTCAGTTTATAGGTATATTTTTCAGACCCAACTTCCTGACCATTAGGAACGTACACAGATGCAACCCTGACGGAACCAACAACGGCTTCGATATAACGCGCTTGGGTATCCTCTGGAAAAGTCGGCAAGCCACAAGTCACATCCTCAATCGGGGATTTAGAAAGAACTCCAACACCATTAAAGGTCTTTTGACCAAGCAAAGCCAGGTTATACCCAAGATCCTCTATTTCCGCTGCGGGAAAAGCCTCGTTCAAACATTTTAGTTCCTGCAGCAAAACAACGTCCGGCTGATTTTTTGAAAGCCATTCCAGTGCCAAGGGAAGCCTAGCGCGAATTGAATTTACATTCCAAGTGACAATTTTCATTTGTTAAAAGTCCTAATCATGAGACCTATCCTTTATCATTTTAGATTCCTTTTGGGACAAATAATTTGCCTGTGTCACAACCTTGCTCCCTGTCTTATTTTCCAATTCAACCCGGGCATTTTTGGCAATGCCGCCACCGATTTTTCCAGCTGCTTTATTTTTCTCCAACCCTGTTGCTCTAATATTTTCTGCAATCTGCCTGGTTGAAAGTTCTGCTAGGGCTGTAAAAATCAGCTCAGCCTCACTCATATGATCATGCAAATTTTGAGTTTTCAGGCCCTTAATATTTTTATGATCCTTAACACTTAAACCAGCCCATTCCTGGTGAATAATATTGGTCAGTATGGCAAATTCTTCACCTTCCTTGATGTCATGATCTCTCCAATAATCAGTCAGCTTATTGCGGGTTTCCTACCCCATCATTCGTTGCTGAACCCAGTTTTCACTGCGCCCATGCTTTTTCCAGGCCTCCCGTGCTCTATCAAGGGATTTCTCAGGATCTGCCATTTCCTGCATACGCTCATAGCCTACCTTAGCAAGCCATAGCTTAAAAGGTTCAGCTTTGGGCGAAGGAATGGATTGTATAATCCTAAATACACCCTCCACGTTAGCCGTATCTGTCAACCTTTGTTTGCCGTCTTCTGCAACCATTTTCAACTGTCGACAAATTGTCGACAGTTCAGCTCCGTCCTCTGTTTCAACACGAATTTTCATCTTAAACCAGTAGTCTCGGGGATTTTTACTACCCGTTAGTGCGGCAATAATATCCACCACAGAAAAAAACCAAGTTTCAGTTTTTTCATCGTACTGCCGGCGTATTTTATAATTTTCAAAAATTGCTAGATTGTTACTCATATTAACCATCGCATGATATTTAAAATCGCTATATCTATATTATATAAAAACTCTCTGGATGCGCGCAAGACTTGCACATTACCCTACACCGAAAACGAATTTCCACAACCACAAGACGATGTTGCATTAGGATTTTTGATCACAAAAGACGCTGAACTTAAATCTTCGACGTAATCAATTTCACATCCCTCTAAAAGCCCTAAGGAGACAGAATCGATCACAACGCCCGCGCCCCCTTTCTCAACCACAGAATCATCAGGGTTTAAAACGCTGTCGAGGGTAAAATTATATTGAAATCCCGAACAACCGCCCCCAAACACGCTCAGGCGAAGGCGAAGCGTTTCCGGTGACTTTTCTTGTGCCACCAAATAAGCAATCCGATTTACAGCTGTATTTGATATATTGATGTTCATTTTTCGCCTCTTTTTTAGCTTCCGGTTTTTCGAAACATGCTATAACTATGCAAGATACAACATCGCATAATAATTTTACAGAGGATAGACTATGGCCGGATCAGTTAACAAAGTTATTCTAGTTGGAAACCTAGGTAAAGACCCAGAAATTCGTTTCATGCCAGACGGACTAAAGGTTGCTAGTTTTTCCGTTGCAACAAGCGAAACCTGGAAAGACAAAAACACGGGCGAGCGCAAAGAACGGACCGAATGGCACCGCATCTCGATTATGAATGAACGCCTTGCCGAGATTGCTGAAAAGTATTTAAGAAAAGGGTCGAAGGTTTATCTTGAAGGCCAACTGCAAACCCGAAAGTGGACAGACCAAAGCGGCCAAGAACGATACACAACAGAGGTATTGATTGGGCGATTCCGGGGCGAATTGACCCTGCTTGATTCCAAAGGATCTGGGGGCGGAGGGGACTACGAAGCACCTGCCTACGGCTCAGAAACCTCCCAAGGCCAAAAAATAGAAGCGCAGTCCTATCCTGAATTAGACGACGACGTTCCTTTTTGAGGATGAAATAACAGAGGGTATAAACGCCAAGGTCACGGCACACAAGAAAAGGACAACCAAAGAAACCGTGATCGGCCGGCCATCATAGATATAGCTCAAAATACCCATGCAGGAGGAGCATAAAAACATCCGCATCCCCATGATGGCCGAAGCTGCTGTCCCTCTGATTTCAGGAAATACCCCAAGAGATTCTGCGAATACAATCGGATATGTAACCGCAGCACCTATACAGAAAATGCTCATAAATGTTGTCGTCAAATAGGGCGAATTAGGCGCAACTAACGACAGCATTACCAACGAAAGGGCGCCCAAAAGGGAAACGACCATCCCCCAGATGATGGCCTTTCTTGTGCCCAATAACAGCGATAGCTTACTTGCAAAAATGCTGACAACCGAAAAGGACCCAACCACAATTCCCTGATGAAGCGCATATTCCACCGAAGACAAATGAAATGTTTCGATGTACAAAAAGGACGCACACCCAACAAAGGATATGTAGGCCGTACAAAGCAAACTTGGAACGAAAGAAGAGGCGACAAATTTCAAGCTGGATAAAAGAGTCTTATAGTTTCTAAAGAATTCTGTGACATTAAAGGGGGTGCGTTCTTCTTTTGTTTCTGGCAAAAAGAGGGCCAAAGAAAGCCAGGAAACCAAACAAACAATCGCAACAAGGCCATAATTACCCCGCCATCCAACCGCCTGGTTAATGAACGCACCCGCAATGGGGGCGCCTGCCATCAACGTTGTTAAAAGGGAATTCATAATGCTGATGGCCCGAACGGCTTTTTCATCCTGATAGGCATCAGCAACCATGGCAAAGGCAACAACCGCAGACGTCGCAGCCCCTGCACCCTGAAGCAAACGCATACCTAAAAGAAACTGGATGGATGGCGCATAAACGCAACCTGCAGCCCCCACCAGTAAAAGAAAATTACCAATAAGCATCACCTTGCGCCTGCCGTAACATTCTGACAAGGGGCCGTAAAGTAAGGACGCGAAACAAAATCCAAAGAAATTATAGGCAAGGGTTAACTGAATCATACCATCTGGAACATTGAAATAGCTTGCCATATCAGGAAAGCTTGGGACCGAGATATCAACTTCAATACAACACGCAAGAAGGGACAAAACAAGCAGGGGCAAAAACGCTTTAGACATAACGGGACCTTTCACGGAATACTTCATCTAATCTATATGTCATTTGGCAGCTAGACAATACGGTTTTTGCAGGCTGTCAGTAACAAGGGATATGTTTTGTTACTGACAAACTTAAAGCCAGCACTTGCCTTTATCGGATTAGACGCCCATAATGTCAGAAATCCTGAAATAGAAAGCGGTTCTTTTATGCATTGTTCCTCGTACTGCACAGCTGAAGAGTATGACATTGATGAACTTTCAAAATATCTTAGAAACGAAGGGCTAGACCCAAAGTTCTATGACGATGCCATTCATGTCCATAAGGGCATCGAAAATGAAGCGAAAGAGATATTTTATTTCCCCTATGGGTGCGTCATTTTTTGGGGCTTTACTGATGAGGAAGCAGATCAATATCTGACGGATCTAAAACCCTTTGAAATTGCGCCATTATTAGAAAAAACCCAAGATGCGTGTCTTTTTGAACACGGCGAAGAAACGTCCATTGATGAGGAAGATGACCGAATTATTTTGGAATCTGATGACGTGCTTCTAAAGTTGTCCCTTTCCCATGGCTTGTCCCAATCCGTTAAGCTGACAGCCTTTGAGGCCTCGATTGCAAAGACAATTGAAAACACCCGTCACCTGCCGGAAGAATTGGCGACTAAGGGTAAGATTTCCATGTCCCGTCAACGGCTTTCCAAAAAGATTGGCGCCTTGTTCACTGAAAGAAATTCCATCAACCTACACAGCGATATTCTGGACACTCCTGAATTTTTCTGGCGCCGCCCCCGGTATGAACCCTATTACCACATGGCATCCGAATACATGGATATTTCCACCCGTTTAGATATTCTAAATCGTCGTTTGGATGTGATTCACGAACTTTATGATATTTTGTCGAACGAATTGAAACACGCCCATTCGTCCTATTTGGAATGGGTTATTATCATGCTGATCGTAAGCGAAGTGATTATGCACATTCTGAAAGATTTCTTGAAGTGGATTTAGCTTAAATATCGTCTTTGCGAGCCCCAAAGGGGCGCGGCAATCTAGAAAAAAGCCCCTGGTTGGATCACCGCCAAGCGGCTTCGCGATGACGAACCCCAGTGTGTGCCCCTACCCTATCAGCGCCTTATAGGCAACTTCGTCCATCAATCCCTCTAGCTCAGATGGATTTGTGGGGCGCATTTTAAAAAACCATCCGTTCGATTCAGCGGCTTCATTAATAAGGTCGGGCTTATTTTGAAGGGCTTCATTAATTTCTATAATTTCGCCCGTTAGGGGGGCGTATACTTCGCTTGCGGCCTTGACCGATTCAACAACAGCGGCTTCTTCACCCTGTTTGACTTTTTTCCCGGTCGCTGGCAAATCCACATAAACAACATCGCCCAATTGATGCTGAGCGTGGTCGGTAATTCCAACCGTTGCAAGGTCTCCGCTTAAAGAAATCCATTCATGTTGATCTGTGTATTTTTTCATAAAATTTATCCTCGGTAATAATTCTGTTGTTGAAAAGGCATCTTTGCCACGATAAAGGGGTGCTTTTGTCCCCGAATTTCAACCTCTAGAGGTGTATCCACTTTTGACAAGGTTGAGGAAACATAAGCCATTGCAATGGGATACCCCAGGGTTGGGCTTGGGATGCCACTTGTCACATACCCCACCTTTTCACCTGCCTGATCATAAAGGGATGACCCTTCCCGGGCAATAGCTTTTGAAAGGCCTTTCAACCCCACCCTTTTCATTGGCGTTCCATCTTGAAGCTGGGCCAAAATCATTTCATCACCTACAAAGTCCCCCTCATTCCTTCGCCTTTGGCCAATTGACCAGACCAGGCTTGCTGACACGGGGGTTTGGGTCACATCCATATCATGCCCGTACAAACACAAACCAGCCTCTAGCCGCAAGGAATCGCGGGCACCAAGGCCCACAGGCATAACATCAGGGTGCGCACATAATCTATCTGCCAGTTTTTCGCACGCTGCCTTTGGCACAATCATTTCAAAACCATCTTCACCTGTATAACCGCTGCAGCTGATCCATAGTTCATGATCTAAGAAATAAAATGCGGTCGTCATAAAGGTCAATTGTGCAGCCTCAAGACATAGGGTTTCCATCACTGTTCGCGCCTTTGGTCCCTGCAAAGCCAAAAGCGCCACATCTTCCAGCATCTCGCAGACCAAAAAACGCCTTAGATAATCGTAATCTTGGTGCTTGCAACCAGCATTCACAACCAATAGGAAGTATTTGTCGTAACGACTAATGATCAGATCATCCATAATATAGCCTTCCTCATTTAGCAAAAGGCCATATTTCATCTGCCCCGGCAGCATTTCCTTGATATCGGCCGGAATCACCCGTTCTAAAACCCAGACATGCTCAGGGTCATCCATAACCTTTATCACCCCCATGTGTGACACATCAAATAGCCCAGCCTTTTGGCGTGTATGATGGTGTTCAGCGATTATACCAAGAGGATACTGAAGGGGCATATCGTACCCTGCAAAGGGAACCATCTTGGCCCCCTTTCGGCAATGCCACCCATGAAGGGGGGTAACATTCAATAAATTGGCTGAAACGTCAATAACAGGAGCCAAAGAAGACATAAAAAAACCTAAGATAGCGTGTGATTGAGGCTATCTTAGGCTGTGAGTGCTTTTAGATCAAGTCACTAAACTTTGTTTAAAAAGGTTTTTAATCATCACCCAGTTCAAATTCTACCGTTGCTCCTGAAGCAATAAATCCGCCATCAACAAGAGAGTCGCTATAAAATGGTGAGAGTTTATTAGAAAAGTCAATTTCACCTAAAACCAAAAATAGGGGTTCTTTCTGGTCAACAGGTAGAATTTTAACCTGCCTAACGATCCCTCCTGGAACAGATGATCTAATCACCAATCCTTCTCTGGTTTCAAACAGAGCATTCACCTTAAGTTTAACTGCATCTACAACAATCGCTTCTCCAGGAGAACTCCACCAAAGATTAATCCATACTTCTCCATCCTCTACGTTAAGAAGCGGAGTGAAGGGTTGTTGTTGGGTTTGTTCGTACTCCAAGACTTGTTTTCTGTAAAGCTCTGCCGCATGACGAAAACTAGTTATCCCACTTTCTGAATTCATGTAGTAAGAACTTTCCATCATATAAGAATAACTCACATTGCTGACATAAATCCACGTCTCTGGTTTACCATCGCAAGACACAAGACTTTGAAAGCAAAGATGTTCTTGGATTGGAGAAACCAAAACATGGCTGATTGATAAGTCAACCCCTTTATCGGAGTAATCGCCGACTTGTAAGAGTCTTTCTCTTTGGAAGTTTGGTCCTTTTCTTTGATACCCTTCAACAGTAAAAGTAGGTTGAAAAAGGGAACCAGGCTCCCCTTCAAGCGAGAGGTCTCTTAGATCTGAAACAACTTGACTCATAGAAATAGTCGCAGTTTTCCCAGATAGAGGCTCATCGTCTCCTATATCCATGGCCTGAGCCTGAACCAACAAACAAAGTGTCAAAATTGCACATATGTTATATTTCATGGTAATTTTTCCTTATTTTTTTATTTATATTGCCATTAATGTCTACTGAGATACCTTAGGTTTTTTATAAAAAACCTAAGGTAGTGTCTCACGTACTATCTTAAGTTTGGGCGTTCAAGCCAGTAAGGCTCTGTTGGTTCTTAAAAAGCACCTGGGTAAGAATGCACAATCTCCAGACCGTTAAAGTGAAGAATAACTTTTGCTCCGTATACAGTGAGCCCTTCTCTAAATGGCATCTTGTCATCTGTCAAATTGAAAGTACCATTTATGTACGCATAGGGATGGTCAGGATGGGCTCTAAGTTCAATTGATTTTAGCATTCCAGATTTGGAGAGGTCTTTAAATATTAAGGGTTCTCTCAATTTCAGAAAAGCCCCTCTAGCTGAAAGCGCTGCGACTTTTTCTACACGTTTTTCTTTAACAACTGTTAATCCACTTAAAGTCCCCATCCCATCTTTGAAATATGAAAAACCATCATAGTGTTCTTGAGGGCTTTGCTTCTTGAGAAGCCTAGCTATCTCACTTACATTATGCTTTTTGCCACTTGAATCCATTACACGAAAATTGAAAACTCTCTCAGGGTTGATAGATGGGTAAAATCCTTGAAACATTAAGCTACTCAAGGTCATGCCCACTTTTTCTGGTAGGTTAAATTCAAGCACCTTGGTGTTTCTAGGAATCGATGTGTTCCCCAAAGAATAAAACCGGCGATGCTCAAAATATGAAAATTCCGTATCTTTTTTTACCTCTATAGCAATCTCAATCGGTCGAGTGCTTTCCTTTTTAGCTGAACTTTCTGAACAAAGAGATCTTGAATCTTCACAAGGTTCTTGTAATTCAGGAGGAGGAACACACAGACCTTGCGCCTGACTTGAGGGTCTTCTAGGTGACTTCAAAAGCGATGAAGCAATGTCTTTTCCTGTTAAAGAAGAAGAACTATTGCGAGGAGACAAAGGCACACGACCTTCGGAACTTGGCCTTGGAGACCCTGGTCCCATAGGATCCAAGTTCTCTAGGGCCTGAGCCTGAACCAATAGAGCAAATGTCAAAATTGCACATATGTTATATTTCATGGTAATTTTCTCTTAATTTTTTGTTTATCTTATTATTAATGTTAGCCTTAGTAACAGGATTTCATAAAACCTGTCAATAAATCTTATAAAATATTTTGGGCTTTTTATAAAAATTCTTTGGCCCCTTGCGCAATCGCAAGGACTGTCAAGGCTGCTGTTTCGGCCCTTAGGATTCTGGGACCCAAACTAATTGGTTTTAAACAGGACGTGTTTTTCAATAACTTAACCTCAGCTTCGGTAAATCCACCCTCTGGTCCAATTAGAAATCCCCAATTGGATCCTTGCAGGGATTTCGAAAGAGGAGTCTCGCACCCCCTCTCCAAAGCAACAAACCAATCACGGTCAGGTAAATCTTTCAGAAAATCTGGCAAAGAAATAGGGTTTAAAACCGAAGGTATATCATGTCTTTCGCACTGCTGTGCGGCCTCCACAGCGTTTTTTTGCAGCCGTTCAAGATTGATTCTATGTGTATTGCAGCGGTCCGTTACAATGGGCTGCAAATGGGTCACGCCCAGTTCCGTTGATTTTTCGATTAAAAATCCCATGGCTTCGTGCTTCAGGGGCGCAAAAGCAAGCCACAGGGGGGAACAAATCCTTGGCGAAGATTTTTGGTCCTGAACCCTAATCACGACAGCTTTCTTGGTAACCTTGTCGATGCAGGCCGCCCATTCACCAAACCGTTCGTTGAACACAGACACTTTATCACCAACCTCTGCCCTTAGAACCTTGGCAAGATAATGGCTGTGATCCTGTGACAGATGAATTTCTTGCTTGGCGCTTAGGTCACAGTTTAGGTAAAGTCGTGTCATGGTTCGTCCTTAAAGCATATCGTTTATGTTTATAGCCCAAATAATGCCCTTCATCCAGCTTTGTCGCCTGCATCGCCCAACAGGCATTTGGCTTGTGTTGATTCCCTGCTGGTGGGGGGTGGCCTTGGCGGCGCCCCCTCTGGCCTTAAGGGATTTTACCCTTTTCCTGATTGGCGCCATTTCTATGCGGGGTGCGGGGTGCGTCATTAATGACCTGACGGATCAAAAGTTTGACAGGGCTGTCGAACGGACAAAAACACGCCCCCTGATCACAGGTGCAGTGACCCCCATTCAGGCCGTCTTTCTGTTCGGACTGTTATGCCTGATTGGACTTGGGGTTTTTAGTTTCTTAACCCAAGATGCCAAGATTTTGGCCCTGATCGCCTTTTGTTTATTGTTGATTTATCCGTGGATGAAACGCATCACCCATTGGCCGCAATTTGTTTTGGGATTGGCTTTTAATAGCGGCGTTCTGATCGCTTGGGCCAATGCGGGGAAATCTTTAGGAAACTATTTGCCCTGGTGTTTTTACGGAATCGGGATTTTGTGGACCCTGGCTTATGACACAGTCTATGCCTTTCAAGATATTGAAGACGATTTAAAGGTGGGTGTTCAATCAACAGCAATCCTATTTCAAAAAACACCCAAGCTTCTGCCCGGCTCATGCTTTCTGTTGATGGGCGCCTGTTTTATTGGTGCTGGCATTAAGGAAAACTGGTCTCTGCCCTATTTTGGGTGCATTGCTGGCGTCATTGCCTATGGAGTCATCCTTTTGGCACAGTGGAACCCAAAGGAGCCAACCAGTTCGCTTCATTTCTTTAAAGCGAACCAGTGGCTGGGCCTCGGGATTCTTTTAGCATTATTGCTCAAGGACTAGGAAAAAGTCACCCGAACGTCTCTTCCTGCTAGTAACCCTTGTAGTTTAGTCGGATCTTTGATCAAAGCTCTTCCCTCCTGCAATCCCTTTACCTGTAATTCTTTAAGGCCCGGGAATAAGGAAAGGATGGCCTTCACAGACTTTTCCGTTACGATACTGTGCGGTATTTTTAAGGACTGCACAGTATCAAAGGTTTTGCCCTTTTTCTGAAGATCCTCAAACACCTTTGGGTTAATGCTTGTATTTTCGATCCTAACACTTTCAAGATTCGGCAAACTTTTCAACAGGTCTTCCAAGTGTTTCACTGGGAAAATCTTATGTTCAGCATCAGTTAGCTCTGTAGATTTTTCCACCAACGAAAGATGTTTCATATTCTGCAAGGCTGGCAGGACCTTTTTCAATAGGTCTTTCCTGTCTTCAACTTCGTAGGCTAAGCGCAAAGTCTCAAGCCCACCAAAGGACGTCAGGTTTTTCAATAAATCCACAGGGAACGCTTCGTTGCTAAGCACAAGTCCCTTTAGGTGCTTTGGTAACTGACCAAGGATACCTTGCAGATCGCCAGCAGCAATTTCTGCCTCTGACAAGTCAATAAGGTTCACCTTGGGATAAGCTTCAACCAGTTTTGAGAACATACCGCCTGTAATATACGACGTTGTTTTTTCTTTCCAACCAGTTATAACCTGCTTCCCTACCGGGACCTTGAAGGCCTTCAAGTATTTTTGCATGAACGGATCGTTGGCACTTTTGATAACATCGTCTATTGTTCGAACTGTGACAGAAAAGACTGACGATGACACTGGGGCCCCTTCCATAATTTGACTAAACTTTCCAAACTGCTCCAAATTTGATTTCTCATTTAACGAAACAGGCTTTCCGGCTTTATAATCGAAAAAGGGCTGAAGATCTGAACTGGTGACTTTCCCCCTAAATAATTTCATGGTTTCTATGAAGTGTGGAAACTCTTCTGCTGGAATACCGTTGACCCCAATATTACCGACCTTATACAAATCCATATAGGTTTGCAGTTTTTGATGATCAACACCCTTGAATTGCGCATACGAAAGCGAATCACTTTCAAAGAAAGACGAAAAACCACTAAGGCTCCAAACTGTACCATAATTGTGATCCAAATTTAATGTATTCACAAAATCTAGTATCGCATTCATGCCAGATGCATCCGTTATTTTTATCCCTTTAGTTAGTTCTATATATTCTTTCAAAAGCACAGGATCTAGAGCCTGTGCTTCTTGAAAAGTTAGCTTCTTTTCGCTGCTGAACAAAGGATGGTTAAAGTCCACGGGAATCTTGTAGTGCATCGCAGCCTTCACGGCTTCATCTGCAGTACTCAAACCTGAGATTTTTAAAGGAACATACCTAAGAGTTTTCTTAAGCCTTTCAGCACCGATGCTTTCCAAATCTGGTACAGAAACTTTCCCATCTTTAAAAAACTCATCAAATCCTGCAACCTTTAAACCTTGATCCACAAGATCCAATGCCGTTTTTAAATCAGGTACGTCGGTTATCGTGACACTGTGGGTTTTTGTGTATTCACCCAAAAGGGCTGGATCTAAAGTTTGAAGATCTTTAAAGCCTAATTTTCCGTCTCTGAACAGGGAATGATCAAAGCTCACCCGGTCCCCATACTGAAGGGCAAGGTTAATAGCACCCGGCAAATCTGAAACAGAAACACCCGTGACACTAATTATATTGCTTGGCGTTTGAAGAACTTTCGCAACAGTTTCAGGCTTAATTCCTTTAAACCTTTCGTAAGTCACATCAACTTTTGAATCCTGAATAAGTTTCTCAAACCCAGAAATTGTTACTCCAGGCAATTTCTCAGAAAGCTCTACAGCTTCATCCGCTGTCTCAACACCCGATACCTTAATAAAACCTGTTGGAATTTCAGAGATAGCCTCTACAAACCCCGGTTTCTCGGCAGTTGCAACAGACACGTTTCCAGTTTCAATAAACTTTGAGGCAGCATCGACGCCTCCGAAAGCACGAATCAGTCTATCTGGAGCTGAAGCACGCAATGGCACAATTTCGTCATATTGATCTTCATCTTCAGAAACTTTTGGTAATGGTTTTGTGGAGCGATCAAGGGCCCATCCTTTAGACGTCTTAGGTACTATCCCAAGCTGCACCATAAGATTTTCATAGTCAAACATTCCCCGCCCAAAGGTACTGGCATCAAGGGGCAATCCCTCCACAGCTTCTGCCTTTCCGGCGTTTACTCCTCCATCAACATTCCACCTTAGATAAGTGTTCTTTTTGACCAAAGATCTCTCAAAAATGTCATTTGCCTCTGCTCTTACTGCGCTCCAGAGTTTTCCATCATCCATCAGCTTTGTCAAAACCTGGGCCATTGCACCCGCCTCAGCTGGTGTTGCAAAGCTAGTTCCTTGGACGGCTTTATTGTATTTTTTGCTATAGTAATCTCCGCCAGCAGCCGATCCTCTAGATTGAATAAACGCTGCCAAATCTTTCTTGTTTGAAGACTCTCCAAACCCCTGAGAAACCAGGTTATTTTCCAAAACAGCAAAATAATCCGCCCCATCCTTCTCCCATTTCAATACGGGGTTATGGGTAACACGGGAAACCAAATAGAGCCCCTTTAATGCATCAGGCATTAACTCCACTCTAAGCCAATCCAGGAATTTTGCTACATCGTCTTGCCCAGTTCCCAAATCTTCCCCTTCATTCTTAATCGCCAAGAAGATAATGTTGTTCGCTTTCAGGCAGTCCCTAAATGCTTCCCATACTTCCCGGTTTTCCCTAAACGAAAGGGACATACTGACTAGGGTTGGCTTACTCCCTTTCGTTATGGACGTAAGAGCCTCTGCAATCTTTGCAGTATCATTTTTTCCTCCAGCTGTACCGGGCTTATCCCGATCAATCGTCACAAGGGTCGGCTCAATGCCCCCTGAATAATCCTTAAAGACTTCTTTGACAACCTCACCATGCGAAAAAGAATTTTCATCCCAAAAGGTCCCCTTTTCTTCCTTCCCGAAATCAATGATTTTAATATCAAAAAGAGACTTGGCAGGCTTTTGAACCTTAAGCGTGGGATTAAGGTTATTAGATTCATACCAATTTATTCCGCAAAGGCCCTCTGGGCCCTTTTGGGTCAACTGATCCAGGTAAGCTATGCGTGCTTTGTCCTTATTCCTGTAGATTCTCCCTGCAATTGGAACATTATCATAGGCTGCAGGATCCAAAGCCTTTGAAAAACGCGCGGTGGCCTTAAACCGGGCACTATTAACGGGGCGGTCTTTTATTTGCTCGTAGATCCTTGGGCCTGCACCATTCGCCAGGAATTTATTTGGGGCATTTTCATTAAAAAAGAAATTACCAAATGCCCCAAGGGCATTCATAAGGCTTTGTCTTTTTTGCCGAATGCCTTTGTTTAATTCTTCTCTAGATACATCCCCTTGCTTAACAAAGAATTTCTTTGCCAAGGCCCTAACCTGAAGTTTTTCAACTGTCCTTTGATGGGCCTTATCCACAGTTGACGTGTCCAGTAAATCAAGTAAGCCGATCAAGTCAGCATCCACTCCAGCCAGTCCCCTTTTTAAATCGCCTATCTTTCCAGGTAATTCAGCCACCCTATCACCAACTAAAACCTTTTTCATGGCATCTAAGGCTGACTGAAGATACGATGTTGGATATTTGCTAAGGCTGCCCAGTAAAGCTTCAAATTCTTGCTTCCACAAATAATCTGGATCAAGCGTGTTACCATTCCAAACAACACCATAGGTGATATGACCGCCATATTCCCCCATACCAAGAATGGCTAATTTTGAAAACAAATCAAGAACGCGCTTTGGATCTTGGACAAACGTACGTTCAGTTATTTTGGCGTTTTCAACAAATCGCGCAAGGCGATCCTCGCCGTCTTCTTCCCTTAATAAGATCATTAGACTTTCATTACCCTTCTCTTTAAGCTGGGCATAGGGCCTAGGCTGCCTTGGAACCATGGCATTCACATTCAACAAACGATCGATAATCTCTTTTTGCTGCCGATCATCAGCCAAGACAGAACCTTGCCCCGGCATCTTCTCAAGCAAAATACTCACATATTCGTACGCCAAATTCCACCCTTGCTGCAGGGTCATAGATTTGTTTGTTCTGATGTCCTCTTCAATCTGGTCCAGGCCTTTGATTAAATTTCCGTAAGCAATTGGATCTTTGGGAACCAAGAAATAAACTCTTTGCTTGCTGATTACCTCCACTGCCCTGGAAAACTCTAGGCTATCAACTTCTAGCTTTCGATCAAAAATAGTTTGCTCTGCAGCCCTTGCTTCGTGAGTGACAGAGGCCCCCAAAAGCAGCGCACAAATAATACCAGAGGCAATTTTTTTCTTATTCATTTTCATCTGAGTTCTCCGTTTATTCGTTCTTAAATTCGTCTAGTTTTGCAACAAATGCTTTCGGGAATTTAATTGCTCCCCAATTCCTCATAACCCTTAAATAGGGAAGAAATGCATCAATATCAGCCTCTGAAAGGCCATCGACACCACTTAGATCAAGGGTGGAAAGATTCCAGTCATCTTCTTTGTTTGGAATCACGATTTTTTCCACAGAATTAGGCGGGGTGATTTTGCATTTCCATAAAGTGAGGGATTTAATTTTTTTGTTCCGCCCCAGCATATTGATCAACTCAACAAACGTCTTTTTCGTCATTGTTGCGTGCTGCAGGGTAAAACTCTTCAGGGTCTCAGAGGCACCGAGGATTATCGGAATTAACCCTTTAACGCCTTCATCAGTAACACCCTTAGATCCATCACTAACATAAATTTCTTCCAAACTTTTAATATCCTGTTGACCTAAAAGCGAAACAACCCTTTGAATTCTTGTATCATCTGTTTTTCCATTAAGCTTCATAGTGTTTGGTGCCGACCGATCAAGGGTCACGTGCGCAAATACTTTTTTTAAGTCGTCCCTTTGGAGAAATTTATCGGGACAATCTGCCTTATAGGGCAAAGTCCCTTTAATATAAGCATCAATATTTTTTTCTGTGCTTAGGTCATCATGACCCATTATAAATTTCCCATCTTTAGAAGAAAAATCGGCGGCCAATGCCATGAACGCCCCTTTTCGAATCAAAGCATTGACTATGTTCAAATGCTTATTGACGGGGATATTACCTGGGGCATTATCTGCTCCAACCAATTTTATGCTCTTTTCAACCATTTCCTGAATGAAGTCCTCATCCCATTGGCAATTTGTTAAAAGATAATAGGCGATAACCCTGCCAACGGTGGCGGCCCCCCGGACCATAAGGTCTTGTTCTGCTTGGGTGGCTTTTGTTTGGCGAAGCCCTTTTGGGTGATGCGATCCATGCAGGGCCGATTCTATCATCGCGGCTTGGTTTAGGATTAATTCTTGCCCCTGCTTTAACTGCGCAGTTCTTGCCTTAGAGCTTCCTGCAGTAAGCGGCTTCCTTAGATCACTAATTTTTTGATCAATAGATCGTTCAAGGTGCGTAATATACAGGACGTAATCACTGGGCCTATTCGCCAAAAATTCCCTTCGTAACGGATCAATAATATCTGACTTAGACAGGAAATCCTGAAACGACCTTTTCATTTCTGCTTTACCAACCGCCGGCAGAACATAGCCCAAGTCAGCTGCCAAAGTAAACGACGACACAAAAACACAGCACAGAAGAATAACAGTCTTAATCATTTTGGAAATAAACCCCTTGTCCGTAATTGTGCACCATAAAAACAACTTTTTTTGCTAAGTTTCAATCACTATTTCATACAAACCTTACAATAAAATTATTAACGCAAAGTAAAGACTGCGTTCATTCCAAAATAAAAAGCGCACGCTTTGGAAAGTAATGATTGGAATTTGGTGGATTTGGGGCTTGTGAAAAAGCCAAAAGGCCTGGTGCTGAAGACAGGAATCGAACCTGCGACCTACTGATTACGAATCAGTTGCTCTACCAACTGAGCTACTTCAGCCTAGGTTTGAAACTAGTGGAATTCGAAAATTTGGTCAAGTCGGTTAAAAATCGCTACTCCGGAACAGAAAATATATTAAAAACTATGGGCTTGATTTCCCATCAAAAAGGTTTATTTTATTAACTGTCAACCTCGGTTGACTATGGCGATAAACAATATATGTAATAAGTGTTGCGGACCCGGGGGCGGTACCCGGCGCCTCCACCATAAATTGGACCTAATGTATGGGGGTGAAATAGGATCGACGTGCATAATAAAGATATATCTTTTGCTCGGCATTGTACCACCGTTATCGGGCTATCATAACAAGTGCCACATTATTGAGCACGAGTGTAGTAGCACAGGGACGTAACCGTCGCCGTGTTGCTGCAGCAAACCGTAACTGGAACTTGGCTTCTGCCAACTCCAACCGTTTTGTTGCAGCTCAAGCAGCCTAAGGTCAGTATTACTGATTTAAACGTTGCTTGACTACCGCGGTTCGGGGGCAACCGGGCAACAGAAATGCCCCCACTTTATTTGAAGGGCACATAGTACCATTAGAAAGGTTAAGCAGTGAGCAAAAGAAGTTTTATCGATTATGAACACCTCGTCCAGACGGCCTTGCGTTCTGTTGTCAGAGAAGCGCTTTTGCTTGCGGGAAAAAATGGACTTCCTGGAAATCATCATTTCTACATTTCCTATGCAACGGACCACCCAGGCGTTCACTTGCCTGACTACCTAAAAGAAGAATATCCTGACGAAATCACAATTGTCATTCAGCATGAATTTTGGGAATTGGTCGTTGAAGAAGATTGTTTTTCGGTCACCTTATGCTTTAACGACACCCATGAAAATCTTGTGATTCCCTTTGACGCCCTTGTCAGCTTTGTCGACCCATCGGTCAAATTTGGACTACAATTCATCCCCTCCTTCGATGAAGCCGAAGACGTAAAACCAAAGAAACAGACTTTGAAATCTGTTGAATCCCTTAGAAAAACGAAGGCTAAGTCAGAATCAAAGGCCTCTAAAAAAGCAGAATCTACAAAAAAAGACGAGCCAAAAGCAGATTCGAACGTTGTCACCTTGGATGCTTTCAGAAAGAAACCGTGAACTTTAGGGGAAGGTCACTTTCAGGCTTTACCCTGATCGAGGTTGCGATTGTCCTTTGCATTATTGGGGTTCTGTCTGGAATCGGCATTCCTGCAATCAATAGCTACATCAAGCACCAAAAAGCCCGAAAAACTGAGGATCATCTGGAACAAATTCTTCAATCATTGACGGCCTATTTGTTGAACAATAAGTCCCTTCCCTGCCCTTCTAATCCCAAAGCATCTGCAGAGGATGCGGGAATTTCCGGCCACAACTGTTCCTTCGAAGATACAGCTGTTGGGCTTGTTCCCTACAAAACGCTGGGTATTCCTGAAAAAATCGCCAAAGACGGTTATCATCATTGGATCACGTACGCGGTTGATCCGGCGCTATCAAACCCAGAGATAAGGTATTTAAATGCGCCAGATGATGTTGTTGTTTTACCAAATTTTGTTTTCTGCGAAGTCGAAGGCGGCGCTGCCCCTTTAAATGTGACAAATTCTAGCAAACAATCTGTCTTGGACCCATCCAGTCAGACCAAAGATCCCATTGCTGTCGTTTTAATCAGCCATGGACCAAGCGGAGATGGCAGTTTCGATGACAAGGGCGATCGGCACCCACAAGCCAGCCCTGACAAAGAAACGAATGCAGATTCAACATCAAACTTTGTGGACAGGGCCCCTTCGTTTAACAAGGGTGACTTTTTTGACGACACGGTCAAGTGGGTCACAAGAAATAATCTGATGGCCCTTTATGGAAAACAAATTTGTGTCCGCCGAAACGATTAGGGAACAAAAGCAGACCCTTCGCCTGAAAATGGCAGCTGCCTTAGCCTCTGTTGACTTTGGGATGGTAAGTCCCCTTGTTGTCTATAACTTGAAAGCTTATTTGGGTCCTTTCTCTGGTGGCTGCCTTGCAGGGTACTGGCCCTATCCTTCTGAAGTTAATCTTACTCCCCTTTTGAAAGAATGGAGCCAAAAGCAGGGAACGGTTTGTTTGCCGGTCGTTGCAAATAAGAAAGCCCCTTTAGACTTTTACCCCTGGACGCCGGACATGCCGATGGAAGAAGGGGCCTATAGAATTCCCATTCCCAAAGACAGAACAACGCCTGTGATTCCCCATATTCTGCTGGTTCCGTTGCTGGCTTTTGATGATAAGGGACATCGGCTAGGCAGGGGCGCTGGGTGTTATGACAGAACAATTGAAAAATTAAGGCGAGTGGACAAACCGCATGTCATCGGCATTGCGTGTGAACAGCAATTTTTGCCCTTTGTACCAGCCGATGAACATGATCAAGCCCTGGATGCGGTCATTACAGACCAAGGCCTTTACAAATTCCCCTAAACATAAAAACCTTGTTCTGAGGGATGTCTTTTGTCTATGATTAATCATTGGTCTTTCCCTCCAGAACCTCTGTAAGGTGCCGAATCTCCCATGATCAAAGTTCTTTTTGTTTTATTTTTACTGCTTTTTACGGCAGTTCCCTCCTCTGCGGAAATTCAGGAAGGAAGCCTTATTAGCGATGATGAAATTGAAACGGCCCTGACCCATTGGCTGCAGGAAATCTTTACAGTGGCGGGGGTTTCCCTAAAGCCTAAGATCCTAATTCTGGTTGACCCTGCCGTCAACGCGGGGGCAACCTTTGGGGGGCAAATTATCGTTTTCACAGGATTGATTTCAAAATGTCAAAATGTATCCCAGCTTTTGGGCGTTTTAGCGCACGAGACGGGACACATCGCAGGGGCACATAGCGCCTGCCAAGAGGCCGCGGAACAGCAGGCCCTGATCCCTGCCCTTGCCAGCACATTACTTGGAGGGGCAGCCGCCCTTGCCACAGGAAATTCCGCCCCCCTTGCAGCCGGAGCAGCCGGGGGCATGCACCTTTACGAAAGAAGCCTTTTGCGTTATTCACGCACCCAGGAAGACAGCGCAGATAGCGCCGCCCTTCAGTACATGAATCGCCTGGGCTGGCCGTCAGAAGGGCTTTATGAATTTTTAAGCCTTTTGAATAATATGTACACAGGGCAAATGGACCCGTACACATCAACCCACCCTTTAACAGATGACCGAATGGCCAAAGTTGCGCTTTATCAGTCCCAGGTTAAGCAGCTTCAATCCAAGAAATTGCCTGATTCTTACGAAGACCAATTTCAACGGATTAAAGCAAAGGTCAAGGGGTTTATGGAACAACCCCAAAAGGTGTTGCGCGATTTTCCTGCAAGTAATACATCGATTCCAGCCCGCTATGGACGGGCAATTGCCCTTTACCGTCTTGGGAATACCAAAGAAGCTTTGGCCCTAGTTGATGGTTTACTTGCCCAAATTCCAAATGACCCCCATTTTCTGGAATTAAAAGGACAAATTTATTTTGAAACGGGCCGGGCAAAAGATGCCGTTGTTTGTTATAGGGCATCTGTCAAACAAAGGCCCCAAGCGCCCAATTTGAACCTTCTTCTGGCCCACGCATTGATTGAATCGTCGCCGCAAAGAAATCCTGTGGAATTGGAAGAAGCCATTCGTGCCCTGAAGCAAACCATTGACAAAGATTCCCAGAATATCTTTGCTTGGCGCCTTTTGGCGGGTGCTTATGGCAAGAACGGGGAACCTGACTATGCGGCGGGGGCCCTTGCCGAAGAAGCCTGGATAAAGGGTGAAACAAATGTTGCCAAAGCGCAGGCTGAAAAAGCTGCCAAATGCAACAACCCCGCTATTGCCAAGCGAGCGCAAGACATCCTAAGCCAGGTTTCCTTAGGCGCAAAGAAACCTTAGGAAAGTGGTAAGGTGCCGACGAAACTGCTAAGATAGAGTAGAAAAGGCGTCATTGCGAGCGAAGCGCGGCAATCCAGAAAAATTCAAATTCCTGGATCACCACGGCCACCAGGCGGCCTCGTGATGACGAAGTTTATTTTTTAAAATAGTATAAAAACACCATAATGTTATCAATTTATTGGCACCGCCCCCTTTGGATTCTCCTTGCGCTTGGGTTTGCAAGTGGTGTTCCCTTTCTTTTGACCCTTTCAACCCTTAGCTTTTGGTTGACTGAGCTTGGCCTTAGTAAAAGCATTATCGGCCTGTTTATGCTGACAAGCTTACCGTATAGCCTGAAATTTCTGTGGTCACCGTTTATAGAATCCTTTTCTATTCCGTATTTAAGCATTTTCTTAGGGCGCAAGAAAAGCTGGGCTCTTTTTTCTCAAGGTGGGCTTTTTGTCAGCATTATAGCCTTGGGCCTTAGTGACCCATCAAAAGCCCTATGGCCCACGGGTCTATTTGCTTTTCTTGTTTCGTTTTTTGCCGCAACGCAGGACATTATAACGGATAGCTTCAGGCTTGAACTGCTTGAGGAAAAATCAACAGGGGCCGGTGCCGCTATGGAATCCATCGGATTTCGCCTGGGTATGCTGACCTCAGGGGCTGGAACGCTTTACCTTGCTGCGTGCCTTGATTGGCATACAGCCTATTGTCTGACAGCCATGACTGGACTTATTGGCGCTGCCGCAGTTTTAAGGCTGCCTGAAGCCTTGTCCGACAAGACACCTCAAGATACCAAGCAATCGCCCGAAAAGCGCCCAAGCTTTCTTCACACTTTTTATAAAACCCACTCTTATTCCTGGAAGAATCTTTTGGGACAGCCTTATTTTTTGTATCTTATTTTATTTATCCTTTGCTTTAGAATGGCGGACACGGTCCTTAACGCCATGTCTTCGCCCTTTTTGTACGAACTTGGTTTTAGTAAGATTGAATGCGCAAACGTCTCAAAGTTCTTTGGAATTGGCATGATGGTCAGCGGTGGCCTTGCAGGGGGTATTCTTATCCACCAACTGGGCATGACACCAACGCTGGTTATGTGCGCAACGCTTCAGACCCTTTCTTGCTTTATGTTTATGATTCAGGCCCAGGTTGGGCATGTTATGGGGGTATTGGTTATTACAATTGCTGTTGAAAGCTTTTGCTCTGGTTTGTGTGCGACGGCATTTATTGCCTATTTATCCAGGTTTTGTAAAAGCCCCTTCATCGCCAGTCAATTTACCCTTCTCTATTCCCTGGGATCACTTAGCCGGGTTCTTATTTCAACAAGCTCTGGATGGATTGCTGATACGTACGGGTGGATATTTTTATTTCTGCTTTCCAGTTTGTTTAGTATTCTTACCCTGTATTTTGTTGTAAAGATTAGATACCTAGGGCGCGTTCAAAAATAACCTTAACTTTATTGACCAGAGTTATGACAAAAGACAAGAATTCAAAGTACGACAGACTTAGCCTAGCGTTAAGGCAAAACCTGTCCAAACGCAAAGAACAAAAAAGAAGCCGATCTCAGCTTGAAGACGGTATAACTTTGGAATCTGCCGCTGAAAGAGCGGTCAACCCCGATCACCAAGAACAAAAGGGTATTCCTTTCCCCTTGGAAGACAAAAATTAAATCCTCAAATTAATTAAAATATGTGTCAAGTTTTATTAAAGAAAGAAGTTCACATTGACATCGGCCAAGCTTACAGCATAAAGTGAACGGAAATTGACGATCTGTCCCTTTTTTGCCCTGTAAACCTAAGGTTCTTTTGAAAAATGAAAACTCGGAATCAACACCTCTCAGCAAGGCGTTCTGCAAGACTTGCCGCCGTTCAGGCCCTGTATCAGCAAGAACAAACAGGTGGAGACATTAATGCCGTTGTAGCCGAGTTTACCGAGCATAGATTTTCGGCCCTTCAAAAAGACAGCCTTTATTTCAATCCAGATGTAGCTCTGTTTCAAAGTTTAGTCCTGGGCGTTACTGAAAACCTAGAGGCTTTAGACAGCCTGGTTGAAGGAAACCTAGCAGAGAACTGGAAATTAGACAGATTGCCCTCTGTCATGCGTGCCATTCTTAGGACAGCAAGTTTTGAACTAAGATTTGAAGAAATTGTTCCGACACCTGTTATTATTAATGAATACATCGAAATCTCAAAAGAATTCTTTCAAGACAAAGATATTTCTTTTGTAAATGGAATTTTGGATGTTATTTCCCGGCACACGCGTACAAAACCAGATATTCATCAAAATGAATAATAATTATAAGTATAAAAAGAGTAAAATAATTATCAATTAAAGAGAAAAAGGGACATTATTCCCATGTTTTCTGCGTTTGTTTTATATTTTAAATTTATTTTTTCAGAATAGTTAAAAATATTCTTGAAAAATATTTTTTGTTTATTAAATTATTTTTAACAAATTCTCTGTAGATTTAAATTTAAGAGACTAGAAACAGTTAAGGATATTACCATGAAAGATTCATATTTCGAAGCCGTAGTTATGATTGAACGCCTTCACAGGCTGTTCTTGGAAGTCGTTAAGCTGGAGTTGGATAAGCTCCACACACGCGACATCAACAATGTGCAGGCACTAGTCCTGTACAATATTGGAAAAAGTCAATTGACTGTCGGGGAATTAACCAACCGTGGATATTATTTGGGGTCAAATGTTTCCTACAATTTACGTAAGATGGTTCAGAACCATTACGTGTTGCAGGTTCCATCACCTCATGATCGCAGATCAAGCCATGTTAAGCTTTCCCCAAAGGGGCTGGAGCTGTTTGAGAAGATTGACAAGATTCTGGGAAGTCAGGCAGGGGCCCTTAGTAAAGAGGTTGCAAACGCAGATGATATGAACAGTTTCTGTCAGACCTTGCGCAAGCTTGAAACCTTTTGGTCTGACCTTTTGACACGTTAGTTTTGGAGAACGTCCCTTACCCTCATTTATTTGGCCCTGCGATCAAGTCGAAGGGCCAAATAAATAACAGTCTCAGAAAATATAAGAGGCTTTTAGAACAAGCTCAATGGCCTGCTCGTGTCTTTTAATCTTTCCGGTAAGAAGGGATGAGAGGGCTATATTATTTTTGAAAAGCGCCGCACAACCAATAGTGGCGGTTGCATAGGTTTTCATTTGACCAGACATTGGGACAACAAAGTTGTCACTAGAATCGGCAAAACGGAGAGTAGAGTTGCCTTGTTTTTGAAGAGGTTGCTCCCGAAGGACTGAGATGCCAACCAAAGGCTGAAGTAAAACTTCATCAACCATAACTAAATGCCTAAATCTTGCCCCAATCTCAGTTGAAAAGTTCTGAGTTAAAGAAGAAGGCATACTAAGGTTAAATGAACCTGCATTCGTTTCTTGGTAAGCATTTTGATAAGCTTTACTTAATGTTAACCCAACGTAAGGGCTTAAAGATGAAACGCCATAGTTAAATTTATAACCAGCTTCCATATTTCCTGACATATGCTGGCCGCGATGACTATTTTTAGCGGACAAAGAAAGGGCCGTAATATTTCGTTGTGACGTATAATAATCTTGGCCGATCAAAGCAGAGCCCTTAAGATTAAAGCCCTCTGAAGGGGCATACCCCCCATAAAGCCCCATGTAGTAGTTATTAATTGCTCCACTTCCATTGTTTTGATTCAGAGTGTACGAATTAAGCGCCCCACCCATTAAAACACCAAGGGTTACATTGGGTGAGATTTTGTGCCCCACCCCAAAAGCTGTTCCACCATTTCTTAAAGTCATACCAGTAACATGATCATAGGAATCATGGCGCTGTATGCCAGCAAAAGGTTGCATCCAAATATGACTGATGCCATTGGACAAATAAACAGGCTTTAAAGTGTGCTTTGGTTGCTCAAAAGAAGTGGCAACAGGTATAGATGTTGGGGCAGTAATGGGCTGATCCACTAAAGAATGAACCGATTGGAATTGTAAGAACGGCAGTTGCTGCCCTAATTGGATAAATAATTGGCGCCCTGAGACTGTAAATAAATGAGAAGACCCGATTGGTATGGATATGTCATTTTGATAATCCAAGACTACAGACGCAATATTATGAATAGTATAGGTGTTGATGTTTTGGGTTGAAGATGCTGATTGAGCAGCAGAGGAAGCAACCATAGCACTTCCTGCAGCCCCTAAATTACCCAAGATAGATGCTCTTTCTGCGCTAGCAAACAAAGCATTCCCAATAGCCACAGCTTGACTGACGGGTAAACCTTGAACGGACCCTAAGATTGCTTCAACTTGCAACTGAATTGATGATGTAGTAACTGAGCCGATGGGATCTTGAATTCCTCCGGCAGCGGTTTGGGTAGCAGAAACATAAAGGTCTTGCAGAATATCGACCTCAAGGATTAAATTGCCGCTGTCTTCCGCCAAGCTCAGTTGTAATTCAGTACCTGTTGCGGGTTCTGTGTGTGCTGAATTTAAAAAAACATTTTCTGGGCTCCAGGTTGGATTTGCTGTAGGCGCAGTGAGTTCTCCCCCTCCATTTATAATTGTGCATGATTGAGTGGCAGTACTTCTGGTGTAAGTACCCGCCGCCAATAATAGGTTCACGCAAAGGTTAGGTATGGAGGCATTACCGTCTGCTTGTATTTGGCTATATTGGCTGGTGGAGTTCAAATTGACGTAGTAGTGGGGTGTGTCAGAAGTTGCAATGATATCGTTAGCTGAATTTATACTGTAAGTACCCTGCGAAGTCGGGGGCGGTGAAATAACAGAGATCCCGGACATGGTGACGGAACTAACGATACCAGTGCCTGAGAAAAAACTATTTCCCGACAGCGTGACATTGCCCCCATAGCACATTCCAGTAAGCACCCCCCCAGTCATCAAGATATCGCTGAATGACTGATCGCCAGTATCTAGCTGCAGATTTACATTGCCTGAGGCGACAGCTAAATTTGTACCGGCGTAATCATTTCCGCCAGCAGTTTGTGTTTGCCAACCATATAGGTTAACGGTACCAGTTCCGGTGGTGTCATTAATGTTAAGCGTAATGCCACTCCCGGTAGTGCGATTACTATCATTTCCATATATGTTTAGAGTGCCGCCGTTGGTATTAATATTAAGCGTTTGCTGTGAGATGGCTGAAAAGTATGGGGTTATAGAACATGCTGCGCCACCTGATGATAATTGGATGGTGCTATTTGAATCGTTAAGAGTAATGGGAACGCTGATATTGTTACCATTGGAACCAATTTGTGCACCGCTTCCCAAAAGTAATATTGCGTTTTGAAGCGTGATGGGTGAATAAGAAGAGCCACCATTCCCTTCCTCCCCGAAATTTGCGCCAGCTGGCAGGGTGACTGTTGAGCCGGAAACTGAAAGTGCACCAATATCCATGCCAGCAGAATATTGCCCGCCAGTGCTATCGAATGTCACGGCGGCCCCTCCGACTATGGAAAGTCCACCTGATGTACTTATTTGGCTATTATGAAGGGCAGCAACAAAATTCACAGTTTTCCCTGACGGTCCATTAACAGTAAAGGTTCTGCCACTAAGATCGATGATATCAGAAGTTAAAGAATCTATATTGACCGTGCTAGCACTAAGACCGCTTACATCAAAATAGACATTACTGTTAAGGGAATAGGTAGCCACATTTTTACTGAATATTGCCGCAGTAGAAGAAGAACTACTTGTGTCAACCGTATTCGGCCCGCTTGAAGCAGACCACGCAGTGTTGCCATTGCCCGAAGGATAGTGCAAATAATTAGTCGCAGAAAAAACTGGCGACGTTACTGTAATCAGTATTAGGCTAAAAAAAAGCCTTTTGAATGTCAAAACGAACTGATTCCATTTAACTAGAATTATAAGTTAATTTTAGTCACATTCAAGTTTCAAGTGCAACCCTTGGCAGGAACGACAGGAGAAAGTAAGAGACTGGAAAGAAACGAGATGGAAAGTCTAAAGAAATCGTCACAACTGCGAGCGAAGCCCGGCAGTCCAGAAAAAAGTTAAATAAAACTGGATAGCCGCGACCGCCAAGCGGCCTCGCTATGACGAAAGCTACTTGACTGGACCCTGCGATCAAGTCAAGGGCCAGTGGGATGGACAAACCTTTCTTGGTCATCGCCCTGACAAAGCAGCCAAATCAAATTCCGGCTAATCTTTTAGAAGGATTATAGGTAAAGAAAATAAGGGAATTCACAAAAATTCCAATCAAAGTTCCATCAAAAGTTGAGGCACCAATTAAGCTTATATTATTCGCAATAAGAACCGCCAGAATAGAGAAAACTGAGCTGACCCAAAACGTCTGGGCAGAACGCTGATACCCCATAATTCCGGCGACCAAAGGCACAAGAATGAACGGAGTCCAAAAGTTATACGCATACAAAAGAATATCCAAAACACTTTCTGTGCTGGCCGCAAACAATGCGCCAATAATTCCAACGGACAAGGTTGTAATACGGGAAATAGCAAGTTCTTTGCTTTTTTCCGTTATTCCCATTAACGGCTTAATAACATCGTGAGACGCTGAAATACCCGCCGCGTTCAAAAAAGAATCCGCTGAAGACATAATCACAGCAATCATGCCGGCGATGGCTAATCCCTTAAGACCAACAGGCATGACCGTTTGAATCACATAAGGCAAAGCCATATTTGGGTTTAGGTCGGGACTTAATTTATGGGAAATCAAACCAATCAAACCAACCATGAAAAAGAAAGGGAAAGATAAAAGCCCGCTCCAAAAGGTTCCCTGAACCGTGCTTTTTATGTCTTTACCAATAAGAAGCCTTTGCACATAAGGGGGCACCAAGGTTTCCCCAAAAAAGAAACTTAAAAATAAACCCGCCAAGGAAAACCAGGGAATATCACGGCCCATCGCATCAAAATTAGGTGTGCTTAAAATTGCTTCCATCCCACCGGCCTGGTTAAGACCCAGCAAAAATACTAAAGGAAGGGCGATAATCAATACTGTGAAATGAAGGGTATCGTTGGCAACAACGGCCTTCATCCCCCCAAGAGACGAATAAAGAATAACAATGCTTGCCCCAATAAAAATTCCCCAAACCTGCGGAATACCAAGAAGCATATTCATCATATAACCAAAAGCCCCGAATTGAGCCCCTGAAATTCCAGCGCAAACCAGAACAGACGCTATGCCCGTTAGAACCCGTGCATTTTCACCATAAAGGCGGCCCATGATATCGCCAACGGAAATGGCATCACGGAAAGCAGACATCTTTGGGGCCACGTATTTGGCAATTAAGATCTCTTTAACGCTAAACCCCCAAAGGCCAATGACGTAGAAAATGCCCATACGGTAAACTTTTTCAGCCAGGCCCGACGTAAACCCCCCGCCGATAAAAGAAGACGATAAGGTCGCAAAAATAAAAATGGACGTATAGGAACGATTGCCCGTCGCATAGTCATCCAGCGTCTTTACACTGCGACTTGCCCACAAACCGACGCCAATGACAGTGCAGAAATAAAAGAAAATAACCAAATAGTCCAGATTACTATAAAGATCCATTAAAGCCCCTGGGAAGATAGAGATCTTTTTGATACATACAACACTTTTTTCTGGACTGTAAAGAACAGAATTTATGGAACTTAATGAAAAAGCTTCTTGGTTTTTTTATCCTTTTAGAGTATACCTTAAGGTCATGAACGGGAAGTAGCGCAGCCTGGTAGCGCGCCTGCTTTGGGAGCAGGATGTCGGAGGTTCGAATCCTCTCTTCCCGACCACTTCTTTATTAGGCTTGATCCCTCGGTAACTAGGGATCGCCTTTTTTTCCAATAGTTTTGTAAATAGACGATAGCCTCTAACAGAGACTATCAAAAGGTATGGTGCGGCCGAGAAGACTCGAACTTCCACGGGAGTTACCCCACAGCGACCTCAACGCTGCGCGTCTACCAATTCCGCCACGGCCGCACAATCACCGGGTCACTTTAGCAAAAGCCCCTCTACAGTTCAACAAAGTTTTAATCCCTTGATTTTCGGTAGGCTAAAATGCCCATCCCCATCAAAATCAGAAAAGCAATCCCATAGGCACCCAGAATGTAATTCCAATAATTCATAGCAGACAATCCTTTTCACGGCGACGCTGGGTAATCAGCGCTTTTAAATTCAGGCATCCCAAGGCCAAAGCATAGGCCGCAGATCCAATCGCCATAATCAGTAAGGGCCAGAGCATGCTGAAATGAATGGCCGGTTTTCCAAACCGCATAAGGCTTGCTGGCTGATGAAGGGTATACCACCAGTCCACAGACCATTTGATAATGGGGATATTAATCCACCCTATGACAAGCAGGATAGAAGCTGCCGACAAGTTTCGCTCGTTATAAACCTTATGAGCAAGGTTTAGGTACCCTACGTATAAAAACAGCAAAACCAACATTGAGGTTAACCGAGCATCCCACACCCACCAAGTTCCCCAAGTTGGCCTTCCCCAAATAGCCCCTGTAATAAGGCTGATGACAGTAAACACTGCGCCGACGGGTGCAAGGGCTTTCGAGATCAAAAAACAAAGAGGAAGTCTTGCAACAAGTCCAATGCCTGAAAAAACAGCAGCACTTGTATAAATTCCCAAAGCAAGCCAGGATGCAGGCACATGAATGTACATAATGCGAACCATTTCCCCTTGCTGATAATCTGAAGGGGCAAAAATAAGCCCCCAAACAGAACCCAACAATAACCCAGCGCAGGCAACAGCCATTGCCCAAGGGAAAAGCTTTTCAGAAATACCCAAAAGCACCCGCGCTTTAAAGACAGTCACAAATTTCAATCTCCCAAAGTCTCCATCAGCTCCCTCCATTCACGGGCACCAAGACCGCTTGAGGCCTGGTCAATTTCTTGCCCCTTTAACCTAGCGCGAACGACATTCATAGCCTTAGCCGACAAGGTAACGCCCCCCATCCGGTAATCCATAAAGGCTTGGTGAGTCAAAGGCAGCCATCGCTTTAAGATATCGATCATAATGTCTGCATAAACACGAATTTCATATTGCGCATGGGGGTCGGCGCGCAAACTTAGAAAATGCATCAGGTTATGAAGATCAACTTTCCAATACCACTGGGTGTAAAAATTAACCGGCAAATTCATTCGGGCCAATTCACGGGCCAAACTTGGGCGGTCCGGATCAGCCTGATTTTCATTCAGCATGTATTCGTAGTGGTCGTAGGCACGCATTGCATCACTCTGCAAAAGGTCCAATACGTCTTGTGCATGCTTGCCTGTTAAGACTTCCTCCCTGCCCTGGCGATTTGAATGAGACTGGGCTGCAAGATTTTCTGGGGCGGGTACGTAAAACTCTCTGTCCAGAATAGAATACCGCGCTGAATATTCATTCACATTGGCTGTTCGGTGCCGAATCCACTGGCGAGCAACGAACATGGGAAGCTTGATATGAAACTTAATTTCACACATTTCAAAGGGTGTTGAATGACGATGACGCAGCAGGTAGTTAATCAGTCCCTGGTCCTCGCTAATCTGCTTTGTCCCTTTGCCGTAGGAAACCCGGGCCGCCTGAACAATGGCTGAATCATCACCCATGTAATCAATGACCCGTACAAAACCGTGATCCAAAACAGGAAAGGCCTGATAAAGGACATCCTCTAACGCCGGAACTGTCGCCCGCTTAGTTGGATAGCTTAAAGATTGAAGTCTGTCTATTTCTTGCTGTTGTTCTGGGGATAAGGACACAGAATTAAAATCTCATAGTAAATAAGAATGTAAGGCCATCATATTTTTTTTAAGATTCCCCGTCCAGAAATAAAGACATCCCTACAAATGCAAGGGTTTGCTGAACGCAGCCCATGCAGCCTCCTTCATAGCCTCGCTAAAAGTTGGGTGAGCATGGAACGTGCGGGCGATATCTTCGGCTGAACCACCGAATTCCATCGCCATCGCTGCCTCTGCAATCATAGAACCCGCAGCCTCCCCTATAATGTGAACACCCAAGATTGTGTCCGACTTTTCATCTGTTAGAATTTTCACAAAGCCTGTTGTTTCGCCCACCGTCTTGGCCCGGCTATTCGCCAAAAAAGGGAATTTCCCAATTTTATAACTCACGCTTTCCTTTTTTAGCTCTTCCTCCGTCTTGCCAACACTAGCAACCTCAGGGGACGTATAAATGACTGACGGAAGCACATTGTAATTCACACGCGGGGACTGGCCTGAGATAAATTCTGCAACCGCAACCCCCTCCTCCATTGCCCTATGGGCAAGCATAGGTCCTTGGATCAAATCACCGATGGCGTACACACCAGGACAATTTGTTTGATAATGACGGTTAACAAGGACGTGACCCTTTTCGGTTGTTTTAAGGTTCAGATTTTCAAGGCCAAGCCCGTCCTTAAAGGGCCGTCTGCCGGCAGCCACCAAAACAGCATTACATTCCATCATTTCTGGAATTTCATCCGGGGAAGCCTTAGCTCCCCTGATATACAAGGTCAGTGTTTTCGGGTTCTTAACAACTTTGCTGACACACCGATTAAACCGAAAAATCATCCCCTCAGATTCCAAAGCCCTCTGAAGAGCCTCGCCCAATTCACGGTCCATGGATGGCACCAAAAAATCCCCCGCTTCAATCACCGTCACGTTGGCGCCCAGCCTGGACCAAATTGACCCCATTTCAAGACCAATATAACCGCCGCCGATGACAACCAGATGCTTTGGAACACTTTTCAGATTAAGAGCCCCGGTTGAGGTTAAAATACTTTCCTCATCACACTCAATCCCTGGTAAAGGAACACTTTCTGATCCAGTTGCCAAAATAATATGGGACGCCTTGTAATCTTGAATTTCACCTGTGGCCGTTTTGACCTGAACACTGCCTGGCCCCTTAAGGGTGGCCTGACCTTCTGCGAATTGAATATCATTCTTCCTGAATAAAAAACCAATTCCGCGGGTTAATTCATCAATAATGCCCTCTTTTCTAGCCAGCATCGCTTTTAGATCCAGGCGGACATTTTCAACCAAAATACCGTGTTTTTCCAAATGATCTCTGGCTTCAGAAAATTTCAGGGAAGACTGCAAAAGGGCCTTAGATGGAATGCAGCCAACGTTTAAGCACGTACCCCCTGCCTTCGAACGCTTGTCCACCACGATGACCTTTAAACCCAATTGAGCCGCCCGAATAGCAGCAACATAGCCGCCAGGCCCAGCCCCAATTACAATCACGTCTGACGTTATTTCTGCCATGGTCTCTTATTTCAAAAAATCACCCTTATAAATAGCTTAACACCACAAAAGTCATTAAGAAAATATTAACTATCTTCATGCCTTACTAAAATGGAAAGACACAAATTTCAACTGAACAGATTATGACTGACAAAACCATAGACGGTGAATTCTTTAAGGAACCTTCGAAAAATTCGGTGACCCGTGATATTGCCGATATTGTTGGCTGGATTTTGTCGGTTATTTTGCCTTTGTCACTTTATCTTTTCACACCCCCGATTGAAATTGACGGTTTTGGGAATGAACCAAAACTTTTTCTCTGCGTTCTTTCCTCCGCGGGCGTTATGTGGACCTTTTCCCTTTTGCCTGAATTTATACCAGGCATTTTTGTTTTGCTCTCAACCCTTCTTTTATCGCTTGTTGATTCCCCTGTTGTGTTGTCGGGCTTTTCTTCGCCGACCTTCACAACCGTACTCAGCATCATTGCCATGACCATGGTTATTATTGATTCAGGCGTTATGAAACGATTCTTGTTATATCTTTTAAGGCACGTTCATTCCCCTTGCCTTGCGGGATGGGTTTTATTTGGATTCGGCAGTTTGATCACACCAATTCTGCCGTCAATCATCAGCCGTGCACAGCTTTTAGGTCCCCTTGTTAAGGACATCAGTAAACCTTTTGAAAGTGAAAAAGACCCACAGAACAGAACCTTTCTGTTTGCGAATGGCTTTTACGGACTTTCTTTACTTTCCAGTTCTTTCCTAAGTGCTTCCCTTTTGAACTTTATCGTTCTTTCGCTTCTTCCCTTACAAGAACAGGAACAATTCCAAAGCCAAGGGTGGTTCAAAGGCGCCCTTGTCATAACAGTGGTTCTTTTATTCTTTTATTTCCTGATTTTACCAATCTTCTTTGGAACCGGGAAAAAATCCCAAAAAACGGGAAAAACCCTGACATTCTCAAACGATCAAACAAAAAGGATCCAAGCAAAAGAAGTTGTCTCTTTAGGCGTCTTATTAACCTTCTTTGTTGGCACACTTACAAGCAATTATCATCGCATCCCCTCTAGTTGGCTTGCTTTCCTTGCCTTTTTCCTTTTGCTTGTCTTTGGCTTTATCCAAATAGATGACTTTAGAAAAAAAATAGATTGGCCCTATTTATTCTTTCTAAGCTCAATCGTTGGGATCTCTTCCACCTTTAAAACAATGGGACTGGACCTTTGGCTGTACAATAATTTCTTAACTTTTATTCCAGAGATCTTGAACGATAAACTTACCCTTTTCGGTGCCATTACTGCGGTGACCCTTATCCTACGCCTGGTGTTACCGGTTGGGGCCGTTGTCACCCTTTTAATTCCAACGGCCCTTGCAATTGCAACAAAGGTTGGCGTCAGTGGGTGGTCAGTTTCCATCGTTCTGTTATTTGTGGCAGATATTTGGTTCTTTCCCTATCAGTGCACTTTTTACCAAATTTATCGTTCAGACTTTGAAGGCTCTGGCATCAGTGAGAAAAGATTTTTGCTCAGCAACGCTGCCTTAAGTTTGGTCAAGATACTCGCTTTATTCTTGAGCATCTATTACTGGAAGTATTTGAGTTTGATATGATGATTAAAAATTTCTTTTCCCTAAAAAATACAAAAAAGACCATTATGGCTCTTTGTCTGTGCATTGTTGCAGGGTACTGTTTTACGGTCAGCATGCACAGGAAAACTCTTCTCATTCTTCATAGCTATAGCGCAGACTATGCTTGGGTCAGGGATGTTAACATTGGAATCAAGCGCATTATTCGCAACAAAAGCAATTACAATATTCTATGGCATTACATGGACACCAAAAATCACCCCTTTCCAGAATATAAACAAAGGGCGGGAACTATTGCACGACGTGTGGTCGATTATGTAAAACCCGACGTGGTTTTGGCCGTTGATGATGACGCCCAGGAATATGTCATGAAGAATTATTTGAACAAAGACAATATCCAAATCGTTTTTGCGGGCGTTAATGCAAAACCTGAACAATATGGGTACGATAAAGGAACGAATGTTACGGGCGTTCTTGAGCGCATCCCCTACGAAGGTGTTAAAGAAGCCATTAAAACCCAAGCAAAAAGACTGGGCCTAAAACCACCTTACCGGGCTATTCATATCTCTGACCAATCTTTGATTGTAAAATATGACGACATCAACATGCATGAATATAAAAATTGGGCCCCTTTGGAACTTCTTCCCTCAAAGCTTGTCCTTACATTTGACGAATGGAAAAAAGCTGTTCTGGAAAGCAAGGTAATTGCTGATTTTATTCTGATTTCGAACTACAGGACAGTTTACACAGACGAGAGCAAAAAAATGCGAGTTCCCTTTCAGAAGGTTATGGAGTGGACCTTTAAAAACGCCCCAATTCCTGTTATAGGCGTCAACGGGTTTGTCTGTGAGGATGGGGCAGCTGTGTCAATTGCAACATCCCCCTTTGAGCAAGGGGAAACAAGTGCCATGATGGCCCTTGCAATCTTAGATGGCAAAACGAAGGCTTCAGACATCCCCATTCAAAATAGTCCCTATCCAATGGTCTTTATGGACGAAGGCCGCCTTAAAACATCAGAGTTGAATTTCCCTCAGCTTTACACGGCCTTTGCCATGGCAACAAACAACTACATAAGAAGCACCATTACTCACTGGAGTCGTTAGGCACGACTTTGCAACTTGCCCTTTTCTGTTTCGATTTTTTTAAGCAACGTTCTTTTTTCTGTTCTGTCTTCATCTGTGCCCTCCGGCATTAACACTGCCCCCCTATGGGCTTTGTCAAAATAATCTGCTGCCAGCTTTCGGAAAGCCTTCTTTCTTCCTGCAAGGGTTTCATTACAGAACGACCAATAGTAACATTGCGCAGCAGAGGTTAATAAGTCTGCATTTACATCACCTGCCTCCCTCGCAACTGTGGCATATAATCCACCAGCGTTAAGAAAGGAGGTTGCTGCTAAATTACCTGACTCAGAAACAATACCAAGGGGTTTCAGATTAGAACCCAATCGAATGTAGCAACCCGCCATTTCCAGGGGATCTTGCTCATCAGGTTTGAAACCAGAGAGTAAAACAAGTTCGCTTGGAACGCTGCCACGAAGGCTTTCTGAAAGTTTGGATTTTGCCAATTCAGCCTTATGATCTAGAATTTCCCGATAGGTTTGTTCCAAAGGGGTAAATCCCGACCGTATTTTTGGAAGGTCCTTTGGAGAAATACCCCTTTTAGGTTTAAACAACTTGGCATCATCTTCGTCAAAAGCCTCTTGACTGGTTCGTTTTGAAGAAGATGATTTGGAGGGTCTTCTTGCCCTAAAATCATCACCAAGAAGGTCATCAGAGGAATAAATTGCAGTGTTTTGGATTAAAATAGCTACGACAAGAATAAAAAAGGCGTACATAGTAAAACTCCCTTACAATAATGGGGCTTCCACTATGATTATAAGTTTTAATGATTAAAAAAATGTTAACTTGTGGAAAAAAGATGGCAGGGCGAGGGTGAAAAAGTAATACCACATCCTTTGGGAATGTTGTAATCTGGGGTGGACTTTGTTTTACTCAAAGTCTTGTAACGATGCGGTTCTCATCCCTTAACCGAAATAGATTCAACAAGGACTAAATAATTGAACAATACAACACGTAACCTGTTTTTGTGGGCAGCCATTGGAGCCGTTCTTTTTGTTGTTTTTCAGATGTTCCCAGGTTCATCAGCCCGGCAGGTCGTTCCCCCTGTCGCCTATTCGCAATTCATGGATGATGTAAGGGCAGATAAAGTTGAGGAAGTGACCATTAGTGGGCACGTTATCTCTGGCATTACGAAGGACAAACGGGCTTTTACAACCTATGCGCCTGATAATCCAGAAACCGTTTCCAAGTTACTAGAGAAAAATGTTTTGGTCAGGGCGGCCCCCCCTGAACAGGAAATGTCCTTATTTCATTTAATCTTGCCCTGGCTACCTATTTTGCTTTTGGCAGGTTTGACATTTTATTCCTTCCGTCAAATGCAATCTGGTGGCAATCGTGCTCTTGGTTTTGGAAAGTCGCGGGCCCGTTTGATGGGTGAAAAAACCACAAAAGTTACCTTTGACGATGTAGCCGGCATTGACGAGGCCAAGCAGGAACTGCAAGAAATTGTTGATTTTCTAAAAGACCCCCAGAAATTCCAAAGACTGGGCGGTAAAATTCCAAAGGGTGTTTTGTTGGTGGGCCCCCCTGGAACGGGTAAAACCCTTTTGGCCAGAGCCATTGCGGGTGAAGCTGAGGTCCCCTTTTTTAGCATTTCCGGCTCGGACTTTGTGGAAATGTTCGTTGGTGTTGGCGCCAGCCGTGTTCGTGATATGTTTGAACAGGCGAAAAAAAGTTCCCCCTGCATTGTCTTTATTGACGAAATTGACGCTGTCGGCCGTCATCGTGGTGCGGGCCTTGGCGGCGGAAATGACGAACGTGAACAAACTCTGAACCAGTTGCTTGTGGAAATGGATGGGTTTGAAGAAAACCAGGGTGTTATCTTGGTCGCTGCCACCAACCGTCCTGACATTCTAGACCCTGCCCTTTTGCGCCCTGGTCGTTTTGACAGACAAGTTGTGGTCTCTAACCCAGACGTTACAGGCCGGGAAAAAATCCTGAAAGTTCACATGAAAAAGGTTCCTTTGTCCCCTGATGTGGACGCACGAATAATTGCCCGAGGCACACCTGGTTTCTCTGGTGCTGATTTAGCAAACCTTGTCAATGAAGCAGCCTTAATGGCAGCCCGCAAGGGAAAGCTTGCCGTTTCCATGCATGATTTTGATCAAGCGAAAGATAAGGTTTTAATGGGAGCAGAACGGCGTTCAATGATTATGAGTGAGGAAGAGAGAAGGAATACGGCTTATCATGAAGGTGGGCACGCAATTGTTGCTTACTATACGCCTGGTTCAGATCCAATCTATAAAGCGACAATTATACCCAGAGGAAGAGCTTTGGGAATGGTGCAGCACCTACCTGAAGGAGATCGTATTTCTGTATCTCGTAATGAACTTTTCGCACGCTTGAAAGTTCTTACTGGGGGGCGCATTGCTGAGGAAATGATCTTTGGGCATGATAATGTAACAGCTGGCGCTTCTAATGACATTAAGGTGGCAACAGACATTGCCTTTCGTATGATCACGGAATGGGGCATGAGCAGTCGCCTTGGATTTCAAACTTATGGGTCCCAACAAGGGGAAGTTTTCCTTGGGTATTCCACGGGGCAAAATAAGACATTTTCAGAAGCCACATCAAAAATCATCGATGAAGAGGTTCGAACTATTCTGGACGACTGTTATGCAGCTGCCAAAAAGCTTTTGGAAGAGAAAATCGACAAGCTTCACATTCTGGCCAAAGCCATGCTGGACAGAGAAACCTTATCTGGAGATGAGATTCGCATTCTTTTGGAAGGCGGAACCTTGCCAGACTTGATTCATGTCAGCACAGATGGTGAGTCCCCGCGCATGAGTGTTCCAAAAGCAGGCGCCCCTTCAGCCCCCAGTTTAAATCCTGCTTAGGGGTTTTATGCAAAACAGTCTATTTGGAACTGATGGCGTTCGAGGTAAGGCAAATTCTTGGCCTATGTCACCGGATGTTATCCTAAAACTGGCAATGGCATCATCCCATTACTTTATGCAAAAGGCCCCTGAGGAATGGATACACGGGGATCATCGTTTTACGGTTGTCATTGGAAAAGATACCCGTTTATCTGGTTACATGGTTGAATCAGCCTTAATGGCTGGTTTTGTTGCAATGGGGATTGATGTTGTTCTATTAGGCCCCCTTCCAACGCCAGCTGTTTCCATGTTGACGCGTTCCCTTAGGGCCAACCTTGGGGTTATGATTTCAGCGTCCCATAACCCTTTTGAAGATAATGGAATTAAGTTTTTTTCAGCCGATGGGTGCAAGCTTTCGCAAGAGGATGAAAAGGCTATTGAAGACTTGGTGGCTTCTGACATCCCCTTGGCCCCCTCTGGCAAGGTTGGAAAGGCTAAACGTTTGGACGACGCTGCGGGTCGGTATATTGAATTTGCTAAGGGTACATTCCCAAGGGGTCAGCGCCTGGATGGCCTTAAGATCGTTTTGGACTGTGCCAACGGCGCCGGGTATAAGGTTGCGCCAAAGGTCCTTTGGGAATTGGGCGCGGATGTTATTCCCATAGGCGTTGAACCAAATGGATTGAACATCAATAAGGACTGCGGTGCAACAGCGCCCGCCCTTTTACAAAAAAAAGTATTGGAAGAAAAAGCGGACCTTGGCATTGCCCTGGACGGGGATGCCGACCGCCTGATTATGGTTGACGAAACAGGGGCAACTCTGGATGGTGATCAGCTGATGGCCCTGATCGCGAACGTTTGGTTGTCTAAGGGAGACCTTAAGGGTGGCGGCGTTGTTTCAACAGTTATGTCCAACCTTGGTTTTGAACGGTATCTGGAACAAAAGGGTCTGACCCTTCATAGAACCTCCGTTGGTGACCGTTCTGTTTTAAAAACCATGAAAGAAACTGGTTGCAACATTGGTGGCGAACAATCAGGTCATATTATCCTAAGCGATTATACAACCACAGGCGATGGGATCATCGCAGCCCTTCAGGTCCTAAGTCTTTTGCAACAAAGCAAATCGAAGGTTAGCCAATTGGCCGCGACCTTCACGCCCGTTCCCCAAGTCTTAAAAAACGTCCGTGTTGCAAAACGGGCGGACCTAAATACCCCTTCAATATCCGGCGCGATTCAGCAAGCAGAAAAGGAATTAGGCAATTCCGGTCGTTTGCTTGTCAGGGCATCAGGGACAGAACCCCTAATCCGCATCATGGCCCAAGGCGATGATCACGCCCTTTTGTCAAAAGTCGTACGCACACTGGCTGAAGTTATCAAAGGCTGACAAGTTCCAATTGCCTTTTTTGGTGAAATAGTGTACCCGGTGTTAATCTTTTGTTAATTTGACAAGTGTTATTGTATCCATCTGGATTGATGTATAGAGAGAAGAATGGATTGATGTATAGAGAGAAGAAAATGCTAAGATTTATTTCTGCTGCCTTTTTGTTTTTGTGTTTTGCTGCCCACACCGTTTCAGCGGCTGAGATGAGTGATGTTGAGTTTGGGAAACAAATAAAGGCAATAGAGAACGCTCAGTATAGCTTTGAGAAAATTCCGAAAGGGCGCACTCTTTTTGATCGCGTCAAAGGCGACCCGAAAAGGCTAAGGATATTAAGAGAGACCCTTTACCCAACTTTTCAAGAAAAGATACGTTATGTAAAAGGGGATTATTTTTCTAAGAGCGCAGAAAACGGAATTGCGTTAAGAAAAGAGATTGACCAATTTTACGGTACTGAAGCAGAGCCATTGCGGACTGAACTAGCAAAAAAATTCAAACCTTTACTTACTGAGGCTCCCTATTATGGAAATAAAGTTGATGTTTTAGACGATGCAAAAAAACGGAAGACTCAGGTCGCTCAGCTAGAAAACACTCCGGATTCAAACGAATTACAAACAATCGCTGTGGAACGTTTTATTCCCAGCATTAGGGAAATTCTTCATGAGCAAAGGTTCAGCAGGTTCACGAACCAGCTAGACACAGCACTGAAAATTAAGAAAGAAGTCGGAGGCCTTGTGGCTGGAACTTCGGTGAATGCAGCAAATCTACACAATGCAGTGGCAGAGGGATTCAAACCACTTTTAACGTGGGAAATAGAGTCTCAGCTTAAAAAAGCTGAAACTCTTAAGACAAAGGGGGCAGTTTTTACGGCAATGAAGGCAGGTGTTGAACAACTTTGTCAGAATGTCACCACAACAGTATTACAGGACGCCTGGGCTGGTCAGATTGAGACCTTCCTAACCCAACAAGTTGGCATTATCAAGTGGCATAAAAAGAGAGGCGAAGAGTTAACAGAACTAAGGCAGCTAGCGGGGAAATTAGAAGGCACAACACCTAGGTTTTTGGCTCAATTAGCCCCGGATGATATTCTTGCTATAAGAGATGATGAGCTTGATGCACGAATCACAGAGATTAAAAGGCTAGATAAGGAATATGAGCGAGAAAAAGCCTATGTTCTGGCGATTGAGGCATCTCAGGCCATTGGTAATAATCCCGGCCAGCAGAATCAATTGAGGAAAGCCGTGAAAGAGATTGTAACTAAAAACCAAAGTTCCTTAAAACACATAAGTGATGGTGGGTATTCAAATGGAAATTATGTGAGTGCATTTGATAGGAAAATTGATTCAGCATTACGAATAAGGAATGTCATTGATACCCTTTATCAGGATAAGGAAAAAACCGACTTACAAGATGCTTTGGTCACCGCGTTTAAACCTCTTGTAAAAGAGGGGCTCAGTTTCTATGGAAGTGAAGATTTTAATGTCAGGCTGGGAAAGATTTCAAAACTGAAAGAACAACTCCTCCCCCTTGAAAGCGAAAGTGAGTCAACAACCCTAAGACTGGCAGCTGTGGAAGCTTTCAAAGGCTCTGCAGAAAAAGAAGCTGACAGAGGCTGGAAAGAGGCGTTTTCAAAACACCTGGAAAGAGTTAAAGCGGCCCTGAGAAGTGCCAAAGGCCTTGAAACAGATTTGGGAACCACAATCCTAGAAGATGCGCTTGTGCAAAAATTTGGGGCTTCTTTTAAAGATAATTATATCAGTGAACTAGAACACAAAAATTTGCCTGATGTAGAAGTGACTATGATGGAAATAAAGTCTGGTGTTAAACAGCTTAAAACAGAGGTCAACGAAGCAGCTGCACAAGTGTTACAAAATGCATGGAATGAGGCGGCTAAGTCTTTCTTTTACAAAAAAGTGAAAGATCTTAGGGACGGAGAAAAACAGGAACAATTGCCGGGTTTAAAGACTCTGGCTGAGAGATTGGACGCAGATAGTGATCAGCCTGTTTTCACAGCCCTATTTGCCCCATCAGAAAAATATAAGGGTGACATCTTTAAGATTGAAGAAGAGGTCTTTGAAAAAAAAATAAAGGAAACTGTAAATTCAATGCGGTTGTACGATACCGTATTGAGACAGACATCGGAATTGAAGTATGACCTTGAAGGCAAAAAAAATCTTCAGGGTGCCTTGCTCGAAGCCTTCGCTAAGGGACCTTTGGAGAAGGAAGTGAAAGAAATAGTTACCGAGGATGGTGACTTAATGTCCAAGATTAAAAGCTTATACCAGCTAAAATCAACAATGATAGGGATGAACATTGACAGACTTGCGGAAGGGACTGATTCAACAGTATTACAAGAAACATTCGCAAACGAAATTAAGCCGCTTTTAAAAGATCATCAGATAACATTTACCTCTCCGGACAATGTCAGAGAGGTCATGGACGGTGAATCTAAGTTGTTACATGGCATCAAAACACTTGGTCTGGGGGAAGAATATATAAAGATAGTCACACGTGCACTTCAACCCCTTTTTGCTAAGAATATCCCCTATGGTCAGAATAAATGGGAATATCAGGGAAAACTAAGAGATCATGTGCTTTGGTTGCTGCGCAAAGATGGTTATCTGGAAGGTTTCGATACGAAAATTTTGAAAGATGCTGTGGCCGAACACTATAGGAATTTCTTCGAAAAACAAAACATAGAGAAAGGCGATTTTGCGGGACAAAGTTTCATGCGCGGCCTGGCAGGTGATCTTGATCGTATGATGGAAACTCAAGAATTTGAGACATTGTTACAGCAGCAACAAGAGGAAAAGAAAAAGGCGACCCCTGCTGCAAAACCAACAGCTGTAAAAGTGGAAGAACCTGTCTCTGTTGCCACGGTGAGACCAGTGCCTGTTGCCACCACTCCACCATATCAAGCAGCAACGTCTGCTTCTGTCTCCGCCAGTTTTGTGAAAGCCGTAGAAGAACCGGTTAAGCCGGTTGTCAAA